>Ga0210402_10000024_pt1 | contig 140025 bp, 119 predicted proteins | sample IncBWC7MmetaG_FD_161055 | JGI IMG/M metagenome (GOLD analysis project Ga0210402, IMG submission 161055) | Forest soil microbial communities from Barre Woods Harvard Forest LTER site, Petersham, Massachusetts, United States - Inc-BW-C-7-M | ecosystem: Environmental > Terrestrial > Soil >...
CGTCAAGTGGTCGCCGGCGCGGAGATCGTACCGCCATGGAGCCGCGGATTGCGCGGTCGCCGCGACTGCGAGCAGGGAGACAGCGAGGGCTAGTCTGGTCGCGAGGGTTCGCATGCGAGGATTTTGGTGAGAATGCCTTGCGACGTTGTTCTCTATGAGCAAAAGATGGGGGTCCTTCGACCTCGTTTCTGATTCGCTTCGCGAGTCATAACCTGCGCTCAGGATGACAGCCTGTTTTTTCGTCGAGCTACTTCTTGCGTTCGACCAGAAACCGAGCTAGGTCCTTCAGAGTAGACGCGCGGTCGCCAAATTCGTTTAGGCCGGCGCAGGCTTGATCGACCAGCGCGTCGGCCCTGCGCAGCGATTCGTCGATTCCGAAGAGCGCTGGATATGTTGTCTTCTCGGCAGCAGTGTCTTTGCCGGCGGTTTTTCCCAACTGTTCGGATGTCTGCGTCACGTCGAGAACGTCGTCGACAATTTGAAAGGCCAGCCCAACAGATTGTCCGAAGTTTTGAAGCTTAGCGACTTGCTGACGCGTGGCTCCGGCATAGATGCCGCCGCACACCACACTGGCTGTAATCAGAGCCGCGGTCTTGGAGCGGTGAATGTATTCGAGAGTCTCCAGACTTGCCTTGGTGTGTTCAGCTTCGAGGTCGGCGACCTGGCCACCGATCATGCCGTCGACGGTGCCGGTCTGGTGGGCGGTTTCTCGGATGATCGCAATGCCCGCTTCCGCCGGGCAGCGCAACTGGGACAGCACTTCGTAGGCTTGTGTCTGGAGAGCATCGCCCGCGAGAATCGCAATCGCCTCGCCGAAGACCTTGTGAGACGTAGGACGTCCGCGGCGCAGATCGTCGTTGTCGAGAGCGGGGAGATCGTCGTGGATCAGCGAATAGGTGTGCAACATTTCGAGCGCGGCACCAACATCCTCGATCCCATCGGGAAGATCCCCTGCCACCATGCGCCCCGCCTCCATGCAAAGGATCGGGCGCAGGCGTTTTCCACCAGCAAACACGCTGTGCCGCATCGCTTGATGAATAGAGGTTGGATGCTGCGTGGCCGGAGGCAAGAGCCTTTCCAGCGCGCGGTCGGCTGCTTCGCGCCCTTCCTCCAGAACTTGTGTCAGCATGGCATCGCAGTATAACAAGCAGGGTGGACGGAAATAAAAACGGACGCCCGCAGGCGTCCGGGAAAAGAAAAAACGATTTCACAATCAGGCGGCGGCGCGGTGCGCTCGTGCGCGGCTCAGCGACCGCACGACTTCTTCGGCATTCCACGGAACGCAGAGATCATCAGCGCCCTGGTTGAGCGCTTCGGTCCACAGTTCGTCGTTCGCCAGTCGATGGGTACAGACGATATAGAGGCCAGGGAAATCCTGGTGAAGTCGCTTCAGTTCGGTGGATCCCGATTTTTCGACATCCAGAACCAAAACTTCCGCACCCAAACGAGTAAGGGCAGGCCTGATTTCTTCTCGAGTCCGTGTACGATAGATGGCAGGGAAGTGTTTTGAGAGACTAGCCGTCAATTTCTCGGCCGTTTCACTGTCGTTCTGATAAAGGACTACGTGCAGTGGTTCCATTACATCCCCCTTACTTCACCGCGTTTCGCGGTGGCCTTGGCTGCGACAGCAAACTGCTACCACAGGCGTGGACAATCCGTGCACGAAAGGGCGTTATTTGCGCGATGCCTTTTCGGCCGGGGGCTCAAACGGTACAGTTTGGAGCTTGCCGTTCTGCTTCAACAGGATTTCTACTTTGCCTTCGGCGTCTTCCAGTTGTTTCCGGCAGGAAGCCGAAAGCTGCATGCCTTCTTCAAAGAGAGTCAGAGACTTTTCCAGTGGAACCTCTCCTTTTTCCAACTCCTCGACGATCTTCTCGAGACGCTCAAGGCATTCTTCGAACTTGGCCAATCCAATTGCTCCTGTACTTCTATTCTAATGCCGTTTGTGGTGCCGAATGTCTAGTGAAATCGACAGTATTTGAAAATTTATTTTCTCGTTTGTGCACAAAAACGATTCGGCAGTCGGTAAGTAACCTAACCCAGCGCTTCGAGGACATCCACGGCAGAACCGTAGCGTCCCTGGGGCGCGCTGATTTGCGCTCCCTGCACGCGGTCGCGGACCGCCCTCAGCATCTCGCGAGCGATTGCGATCCCTTCCTCGCGCGCTGCTTCCGGAGTAGGCGCGTCGTTCATTCGCTTTAGAATTGACTCCGGCACGGAAACACGCAACTCGTTCTTCATGAACTCGGCGTTACGCGCGCTAACTAGTGGCCAAATCCCGGCTACTATTGGGATGCGGCAGTGCTCGATATGTTTCAGGAAATTCTCAAGTAGGTTGAGATCGAACACGGGTTGCGTCACCGCGTACTCGGCGCCGGCCTGCACTTTGTATTCAAAGCGGCGAATTTCTTCGTCCAGGTTCGGTAATCCCGGGTTGGCTCCCACGCCGATGACAAATCCCGTGCCCCTGCCAATTGTGTTCCCGCCGAGATCGAGACCGCAGTTCAGGTTGCGAACGATGTTCACCAGTCCAATGGCGTCCACATCGAACACGGCCGTCGCGTCCGGATAGTTGCCCATCTTGGGAGGATCGCCCGTGATGCAGATGAGGTTTCGTATCCCCGTTGCTGCTGCCCCCAGCAAATCTGACTGGATGCCGAGTACATTGCGGTCACGGCAGGTGTAATGCAGGATCGCTTCGATCCCAACTTCCTGCTGCATAAGCAATGACAGTGCCTGGTTGCTCATGCGCGCAGAGGCGCGCGGACTGTCGGGAATGTTGATCGCGTCCACGCCTACGGACTTGAGAAACTTAGCGCCCTCAACTTCCTTGCGAATATCGATTCCCTTGGGCGGCACGATCTCAACCATCGCAACGAACTCGCCGCGGGCGAGCTTTGCTCCCAGGCGCGATCGCTCCGCCATCGGAGTGGCCGCAGCCGTGGCCGGCGCTGCGTGGTCGTGATGAACGCCAGCGATCGCGATCTTCTGCCGCGCTTCTCCGGCGCGCAATGCCGATTTCATGGCGCGAATGTGTTCCGGAGTGGTCCCGCAACATCCGCCGACTAGGTTGACCCCGGCAGCCACAAACTTACGGGCGTAGCTCGCCATATATTCCGGCGAGCAGAGGTAAATGTTGCGTCCCTCAACTGAGCGCGGCATGCCGGCGTTGGGTTGGGTCGAAAGGGGAAGGTCGGTCGCGGCGCGGACTCGTTCGATCGCTTCCAGCATGGCCACCGGTCCGACGCTGCAGTTGATCCCGATCACATCGACTTTCCACTCTTCCAGTCGCGCCGTGAACGCTTCCGGGTCGGAGCCGTCGAGGCAGTTGCCATCTTCGTCGATGGTGACGTGAGCGATGATCGGAATCCTGGGATTGACCTCCCGGCTTGCCAGTACCGCCTGGTGAAGTTCCTCCACGTAGCCAAAGGTTTCGAGCATCAGCAGGTCGACGCCGCCCTCGACCAGAGCTGCAATCTGCTCTCGAAAGGCGGTGCGGGCTTCTTCAAACGATGTCTTACCCAGTGGTTCAATGCGAACTCCAACCGGTCCGACCGATCCGGCGACGAACACGTCAAAACTCTTGGCCGCCTCGCGCGCGACCCGAGCTCCCGCGAGGTTGATCTCGCGGACACGGTCTGACATACTGTGCCGCGCCAGCCGGAAACTATTGGCCCCAAAGGTGTTGGTCTCGATGATCTCAGCGCCCGACTGTAGATATTCGTGGTGAATGCCACGGATCAGTTCCGGTTGCGAGACATTCAACTCGTCGTAGCACTGGTTGATGAAGATGCCTTTGGAATACAGCAGCGTTCCCATGGCACCGTCGCCGAGGACGGGCGACTTAGTCAGCCGATCAAGAAAATTTCCTGCCATCCTCTTGAGAATACAAGAAGCTGCGGAGTTGAGCGAGGTGGGGGGAACCAGGCTAGAGGGAGGTTTGAGCTCCAAGCTCCAAGCTCTCAGGAAATCTCACGGCGCCGGCGGCTCTAGTTCTTCCTGAGAGCTTGGAGCTGACAGCTCAGAGTTTTGAGCCTGACCTCCCTTGACATCCAGCCGTTCGCCACTCTATCGTTCCTCTCCTTGCCCCAACTTTCTTCTTCCCCCGCAGAGGAAAGCATGAATGGTAGTTTGTCTTATCCGCCAAGGCCCAGGCGTCTTCTCTCAATTGACGGTGGTGGCCTGGCGGGCCTGATACCTGCCGAAGCTCTGATCCTGATCGAAAAACAACTGGACGACCTGACTGGGCAGCAACGCCCGCTATGCGAACGCTTTGACCTGATCGGAGGCACCAGCACCGGCGCGATCCTGGCCGCCGGGCTTTGTCTCGGGCTGAAGGCAACCGAACTGCGAGATTTCTATCTCAATTTCGGGAAGGGAATCTTCACCAAGGTTTTTCTTCCGGTCCGCTTCTGGCATAGCTATCCGAGCGAACCGTTGGAAGGCCACCTCAAAGACGTGTTTGGAGAAAATACGACTCTGGGCAGTGCGAAGTTGCGTTCGCAGATTCTGATTGTCGCCAAGAACGCCACGCTCGGCACGACTTGGTTCTTCACCAACAATCCAAAAGGGAAATACTACAGCACCAATGCTTCTCTGCCGTTGTGGCAGATCGTGCGCGCGAGTTCCGCCGCTCCCACTTTTTTCCCGCCTCGGAAAATAATGGTCCCCGACCAGCAAGGCCAGGTCCACAACTATGAGTTCATCGACGGAGGAGTGAGCAGCTACAACAACCCCTCGCTCCAGTTGTTTCTCGAAGCTACCGACCCGCAATACAGTTTCGGATGGCCGACCGGTCCCGACAAACTCCTGCTAGTGTCGCTGGGGACCGGATTCAACTCCAGCACGATCGACGAGGGCAAAGCCTCCGGTTACAACCTGTTGGACTGGGCGCGGTACTCCGTCAAAGGCCTACTCGGCGACGCTAACCTCCAGCAGAATGTTCTGATGCGCCTGATCGGCGAGCATCCGGCCGGACCCGTAGTTGTATCCGCGGCGGAGCGGGACGCGGTGCGTGCCAGCGGCGCTCCGGGAGATTCCTCGTTGGCCACCCTGGATGCCGGACTAGGCGGCAGGAAGCTTCTCACCTACCAGCGCATCACCGTCAGCCTTACGCGCGAACGGCTGGACGGGCTCGGACTCAAAGCCGTTGATCCGGTAAAGGTCCGTGAAATGGACGCGGTCGACCAGATCGGCAACATGCAGCGCATTGGCGCGGCCATCGCCAGGGAGCAGGTGAGGATGGAGGCGCTGAAGAAGTTTTTCGTGTGATCGAGGCATGAGCGGACCGGTTCGGACTCTGAGGCCAGCGAAGTTCTCTGGATGTCCGTTAAGCGGGCAACGTTTCAGGCTTTGCTATAATCCAACTCTTACATCTAAGTGATTATCTTGCATGTGGTTGGAGTCCCAGGTTTGAAAAAATCCCTGATCCTGCTGTTGCTGATCCTCGCCGTCACCTCGCTGTCTTTGAGCTGCGGCTCCTCCAACAGTGGCACCGGCACCGTAAGCGGCCTGAAGTTTCGTGCGTTCATCTCGCAGGACATACTCACGGCGGGCGCTGGCGTACAGATTATCGACGCGCAGAACGACAAACGCGCCGTCGTGCCGGCCATTTCAGCGGGTAATAGTCCCGGCCAGATGGTGGTCACTCCCAACCGTGTGCAGACTCTTGTTTTTAGTCCTTCGGACAGACAACTCACTTTCATCAGCAACGGAGGCGAAAAAGCTTCTGGGTCCGTCACCTTGCCGGGCTCTACCGAAAGCTTCGTGGTTTCGTCCGACAGCCAGACCGTCTATGTAGCGGTGCCGACTGCTACGGTGTTTGGACAGTCTCCCGGCGCGGTCGAAATTCTCAATCTGAACAACGGCGGGTCCAAGGGAGAGTTGGACATTCCTGCTGTTCGCTACCTGGTTCTGGGCCACAGCGGCAATCGCCTCCTGGCATTCAGCGACAACTCCGATTCAGTCAATGTCATAACGTTTGGCACGGGTAATCCAACGATCACCCCCGTACCCGGTTTCGACCGTCCAGTGACGGCGTTCTTCAGCGGAGACGACAACACAGCTTTTGTGGTGAATTGTGGTCTCGAGTGCGGCGGGGCACAAGCCAGCGTCCAGACGCTCGACTTGTCTCAGGACCCGCCTGTCGCCGGAGCGCAATTCGCCGTTCCTGCCGCGACTTCCGCAGTGCTGGACGGAACGACACTGTATCTGGCCGGCACCCCTGTGCCCGCGTCTCCATGCACAGGACAGACCACCGCCTCGACTTCCTGTGGGCTCTTGACCGTCTTTGACCTCAGCAGCATGTCCCCGGTCAATACATCTCTCCTCCCGATCACCGACGGCTACCACAACCGCATGGCCCTCGGAGCCGACGGCCAGCTCTTTATCGGCTCACACACGTGCACGGAGATCATCGCTGTGAACACCGGCGACGAAGTCCGCGGCTGCCTCTCGATCTACAACACGCAAACCGGCGCAGTCGTGATTCCTCCCGATAACGGCAACGTAACCGGCATCGAACCCATCCCCACGCGGCACATCGTGTATCTCGCGCAAGGCGGCGAACTCCAGATCTACGACACCACCACCGACAAACTACAGGCGACACAGATTGATATTTCGGGAGAGGTGATCGACGTAAAGACGGTGGATTTCTAGGGGCCACGTAGGGAAAACTGCCCCCGGCTGTCCCCGCGCGCCGGTACCTCTCGCGGGGCGTCGGACAGTGCCAGCATTTGCGGAGCTTTCGCTCCGCTGGACAGCCGAGGGCGGCTGTCCCTACACGGCTCCCTACCGCGGCTCTAGGTTCATCTCGTGCCGCTTGCGTTTTTCCACCTTGGCCTCCGAAAACGCAAAGTTGAACGTTCTGCCTGCATACCAGGACGGCCACTGATCCATGTAGTTCTTGCTCAGGAAGATTCCGCTTTCTCCGGTGACAAGATTCAGGGTGCTCTTGTCGAAATCGGCAAAGTTCCAGGTCACGCGCTCGGACGGCCCGAATTCTTTCCCAACCGCCTTCACGGTTAGACCACTTCCACTCAGCGGATGCGGACCGGGTCCCGTCAATTTTCCAACCAGCGGCACATGACTGAGAACGGGATGTTCGATGTCCACCGGGTATATTTTCCCCCATTTCCACTGGCTCAGATCAGCGGGCACTTCCTGTTGCTTGATTACGTTCTCGACGGCGGCGGCAAGCAGTGACTGGTAGTCTTTGTAGCCCAAGGGCAGCCAACGCGCCGGCTGCTTGGTGAGAATGGTTTCCATCCACACCGTCGACATGCTCCAGCGATAGCTCTTCCAATTGAGGTTGCCAGAGGCGGCTGTAGCTTTTGCATCGTCCAGCGCTGGGCCAAGCTTCGGTTCCAGAATCAAACGCACCAGTTCCTGGCGGGCCTTGGTTTCGATCGAAGGCGCGGCGGAGTCGGCCGACATGCGTCCATCCCAATCGCGCAGGATGTCGGCTGCCTTCTTTGCCTTGTCGGAAATCTTGCCGGCGTGATCGAGCGCGTAGACGAACTTGTCGGCGCAGAATCGGTCATAAGTAGACGACACATCCATTTGCAGAGCGAGCATATCGGCAGGCGCGAACTTCTTGCCTGATTCCAGAACACGGTAAATACGATCCGTGCGCCACGGGGCTTCCCACTCGCTGCTGATGGAATACTTGTATCCGTCGGGAGTAATGCGTCCGTTCGCGCTCGCCAGCACGCCTGAATGCGGATCATACACGCGAGGCATCTCGTCGAACGGAATGTACCCCTTCCACTCATGCGCGTCATCCGCGCCGCTGACAGGCAGACTGCCATCGCCCGCCGCGCGCAGAGGAATCTTTCCGGTCGTCTGGTATCCGATGTGGCCGTCCACGTCGGCATACATGACGTTTTGTCCGGGCGCGACGAAAGCAGAAAACGCCTTGCGGAATTCCTCCCAGTTCTGCGCCGAGTTCACGTCGAAGAAGGGAAGTGTCATGCCGTCGTAGAGAATCCAGCGCAGGGCAATCTTGCGAGTCTCTCCCGGCACGAGCTCGGTAATGATCGGACCGTGGCGTGTGGTGACCACGTCGAGCGTCACGTCGGCTTGACCTTTGACGTGGATGACTTCCTGCCGGTGCTGAGGATCGCGCCAGCCCGCGGGAGTCTTGTACTGTCCCTGATCGTTGAACTCTTCGATGAACACGTCTTCGACCGTTGGGCCGACGTTCGTGAATCCCCAGCCGATTCGTTGGTTGTGGCCCACGATCACGAACGGCGTTCCCGGCAACGTAACGCCAGCAACTTCAAAGTTGCCGCTCTTCAGATGCGCAGCGAACCACAGATTCGGCATCTGGTGGTCGAGGTGCATGTCATTCGAGAGCAGCGGCTTTCCGGTAACCGTGTGTTGTCCGGACACGACCCAGTTGTTCGATCCCGGACGGAACAGATCAGCCTCGGCGGACGAGAACGACGCAACAAGCTCCTGCGCGAGGAGGTCGAGGGAAGGCCCTGGCCGGGAGTCCGTAAGTCGGGAGGGCACGAGTCGAGAGTCCGCGAGTCGGGAGGGCACGGCTTCATCGGTGCCGTACGCCTTTGCTGATGACGGGCCTTTGGCCCCTGAGGTCCCGATGCGAGAGATCAGGCTTGACGCCTCGCCCACCGGCTCGCCGTCGTCATCATCATCATCATCGTCGTCCTGGTCGCTCGTGACCGCGGGTTCCTCTTCATCCATGCGCGCGCGCGACGCCGCGGGAGGCCGGTCCCTCCACGATGAATTCACGTACAGATCGGCAGTAAGCTCCGGCCCAAGCTTTGCCAGAATTTTTTCGTGCGTGAGTGCCTTCGCGTAGCTGTAGTGATTCAAATCCTGCACCATGCGCGCGCCGACGAGCAGGGAATCGGTTACCGTCCACGGCTTTGGCGAATATTTCAGCAGCCGGAACTCGAGTGACAACCGGTCGCGATGCGATTCCATGAATGCATTCACGCCGCGTGCGTAGGCTTCAAAGTAAGCGCGGTCGCGCGGGGACATGGCCTTCTCTGTGTCGGCAGTCGCTGCACGCAGGCCGAGGATGCGCTGCTCGCGATCAAACTTGATCAAGTCCGGGCCCAGAATTTCGGCCAAGTCTCCGGCGGCGGCGCGGCGCATGGCGTCCATTTGCCAGAGGCGGTCCTGAGCGGTCACATATCCCTGCGCAAAAAACAGATCGTCAAGCGAAGAAGCCTCAATCGTCGGAATACCGCGAGCATCCCGCACCACGCGCACCATGGCCGACAGTCCCGGGAGCACCACTCTACCGTCCAACTGTGGCAATGGGGCGCGCGCAATCGAATAGATCCAGGCGGCGACGCCCAGGATTGCGAACAGGAGAACAAGCCCAACGATCGACACGATTCGAAATCGTGGCTTACGTTTCGACAGGACTTCGGGGACGGGAGTCGTCACAGACATTTATTGTCGATTGTAGGGCGCAGGTACGTTGGTGACAACCATGAGGAGGGGTCCGGGTCTCAATTGTGAATGGCGATTTACGCCAAGCGTTGAGCATGCATGCCAATCGCGAGAAAAACCTGCGCTCCGAACAGGTCGAGAGATTCAATTAGAGGAGCTATTTCTTCCAGTATGTGATCTTGCGCGAATCGACTTCGTACAACGTTTTTTCACCGAGATCAGGGGACCATACGCGGACCTGGCGCTCGGTCCAGTTGCGAAAAGAGTCGATCTCGTATTCGTAATACACACCAAGCAGCAATTTGCCCTGCGCGTCGCGCCACTCGCCGCTTAGCATGTTTCTCTTGTCCGGACCCAGATACTCGAAGTGAATCCGGGAGCGTTCGTAATTTCCATCCTTGTGAAAAACGTAGTCATCGACGTCGTTTTCGCCGGACTTTGCGCTGAAACCGGCTCCAAACGGTGAGGGGTCATCCGAACCGTCCCAAAACGAGGTAGGCTTGCCATCAATCGCGGTCCACATCTGTTTAGCCTTCCCCGATTCGTCGTACGCCGTGAAGCGTTGCTCTGTGGTCTCCGGATCCCACGTCTGTTGCCATTGCAGTTCTCCGTCCTTACCGTAGGACGACTGCTCGGTGACGTCTCCCTGGGGCAACCGCTTCCATTGCGAGCGTCCGGTCGAGTTTCCTTGTGCGTCAAACGAGAGCCACTCCGTCATGTGCCCATATTCGTCATAACTGAATTTGCTGCGTACCAAAACCTTTCCGTCCTGGTAAGAAACTTGCTCGATATTCCCGAACGGTCCCACCCGCTCATATCGATACAATCCGGCGACTGCGGTATTCGCGAAACGCTCAATAACATTGCCATTGGCATCCCGAACGAGCCGGATGGTTTCCCCAGAGAACTCTCCATCCGTTGCCTGGCCCGACCTGGTCTTGCTTCCGTCGGGATCGTAGTAGCAATCCCGGCACCAGATCGGAAGGAGCAGAGTCGGCCCGCCCGGCTGCTGCCACCTCACTCCTAAACTCTTGGTGTTGGTGGAAACCGACTTCACAGGGCCAGCAAGGTCGTCCCGCTGTGCATCCGTTTGGTTGGACTGCGCGTGCGTCAATGTAATCAAGAAAGAGAGGCACAGAATGTAGCGCAGGCATCGCATGGAGCAGCCCTCAATTCACAACGAGAAGTATAACTTCCCAACTGTCGCAGGGTAGTGACGTAATCACGATGTTTCGCCAGATGAGATTTGCCCGAGCTGGAGCGCGAGCGTGATGTTGTACTTAGCCCTCCCATCCGTCATAATTCTGTGCGTTCGGGGCGGGACTGCCACATCCTATGCGCGACATCACAACCAATCTCCTCGGCGAAATCATTGTTTGGGCTCTCTTGATCGCATTTTGTGTGTACATCGCCAGAACCTGGCTGCGCTGGTCGCGTGCGGCCGTGAAGCTGAGTCCGCCTCGATGCCGAAGTGGAATCGCGACGATAGGCTTTGGAGCGAGCACGGCCTCCTCAGCGTTAATCGTAGGGCTGGGGGTACACGCGCTCATCACCGGCGGGTTCCCTTATTATTCGCCTCCCTTAATGCTCGCCTTTCGCATTGGATTCTTGACTGCACTGTGCGGAGTGGTAGCAGCTTTGATCGGAAAGGGCCAGCTCGAGGCGCCGACAATTGTCTCTTCGCTGCTTTGCCTCTTGATTTGGTTTGTGGAGGCGATGGCCCAGTGAACCCGAACTGTGATAACTGTTGCAATCGGCATATGCGCTCACTTGTGGATAATGATGGCCGTCTGTCCACGTTCTTTGCTCTGGTAGAGTTCATCGCCGGTTGCACCAAATGGCCGTTCGTGGCGTCCCCTCCAACTGGCAAGCTTTTCAAGCACTTGGCTGCCTCAGTAGAAAGGCCCAAAAGAGTGTGGCGCCCGCTCACTGGCCGGTGCTATGCTTACTTCAACCTGCAACCCCCGCAGGGCATATCCCAGATGAGGTGGTTTACCATGGTTTGGACGGCTCCGGTTTTCGAAGAAGTTTCCCTCTGCTGCGAAATTAACTCCTACGTGAGCGCAAAGCTGTAATCTGGATTGATGCAGGTCAAGATCCTCGGCTCAGCCGCCGGAGGAGCGTTCCCCCAATGGAATTGTGCTTGTCCGAATTGCCATGCCGTGCGCGGCGGGCAGTTTCAGGGTAAGGCTCGTTCGCAGACGCAAGTCGCCGTCAGCGCGGACGGTGAGTCGTGGTTCCTGCTGGGCGCGTCTCCGGATCTGCGATCGCAGACCGAGTCTTCGCTCGAACTGCGTCCCCGATCAGGGACGCGCAGCTCGCCGATTCAGGGTGTAGTTCTTGCCAGCGCCGATCTCGATCATGTTCTTGGCCTGCTCTTGATGAGGGAACTTCAATCGTTCTCGGTATACGCCGCCGCGCCCGTCATTCAAATACTGCGCGGAAACAGCGTGTTCGCCATGCTCAATCGAGTGCCGGATCAAGTGAAGTGGCAGCCGATTGGAACCGGGGAAAGCTTTGTTCTGGGAGAGTCAAGCGGAAGCGGCAGCCTCAGTTGTCAGGCGATCGGCGTGTCGTCGCACTTTCCTGCCTACGCGACCGGGATGAAACAATCGGACGACGCAACGCTGGGATTCATCCTCACGGCGCCGTCTGGCGCCACCATGGGATTCTTTCCACAACTTGCCCGGCTGACTCCGGCTTTGAAGACTGCTTTTGCGTCGCTCGACTGCCTGCTGCTCGATGGAACGTTCTGGAGCGACGACGAGCTGGTTCGCCTGCAAGGTTCTACGCACCGGGCTCGCGACATGGGTCACGTCCCGGTCGGCGGCGCGGATGGTACTCTGCAACTACTAAGCGGCCTGACCAAGCCCAAGCCGCGCAAAATGTATATTCACATCAACAACACAAACCCCATGCTGAACGAAGCGGGTGCGGAGTATCGCGCAGTCCGTGATGCGGGATGGGAACTGGCGGAAGACGGATGCCACTTCACGCTGTGAATACGGAACAGGAATCGTCGCACTCGATGCTCTCGATAGAAGAATTACGCGCTGCCCTGCGGCGGGTGGGCGACGAGCGCTATCACCATCGGCATCCGTTTCACCTCTTGATGCACGAGGGAAAGCTGAGCCGCGGCCAACTGCAAGCCTGGGCGCTGAACCGCTACTACTACCAGAACATCATTCCAATCAAGGACGCGATTATCCTTTCGCGCAGCGATGATCCAGAATTTCGCCGCGCGTGGCGCAAACGCATCGTCGATCACGATGGCGACGAGCATTCGAAAGACGGCGGCATCAAGCGCTGGATCAAACTCGCCGAAGCTACCGGTCTCGAAGCGGACCGAGTGATCGCCAAGCGTGAAGTGCTGCCGGCAACGCGATTCGCCGTCAACGAATACCTGAATATCGTTCGCAATCGTTCCTTGCTCGAAGCAGTAGCCTCATCGCTGACAGAGCTGTTCTCCCGCGACCTGATCACGCTCCGCATGGATCGCCTGCGCCAGCATTACCCGTGGCTCTCCGGCGGGCTTGACTACTTTGAAGCCCGACTCACACAGGCACCCGAGGATGCGACGTTTGCCCTCCGCTATGTGCACGAAAATGCCAAAACGCGCGAGGAGCAGGAAAAAGCGATTCAGGCACTGCGCGATAAGTGCGACATTTTATGGGCACAGCTCGACGCCCTTTACTTCGCTTACGTGCGGCCTGGATGGCCTCCGCCGGGCGCGTTCAGGATAGAGACCGGGACGACAGACATCAGGAACGACAAATGACGCAGATTGCCGAAACCAGCAAGCCGGCCCTCGCTGTTGGATGCAAATGGGGTGGCACCGAGGACGATCCGCTGGTGCTTTATCCCGAAGGCGCGATGAAGATCCACGGCACCAGCCTCGCAATACTTGCGCTGTGTGACGGAGAGCGAACTTTTACGGACATCATTGAAGAACTGAAGCGCCAATATTTCGGCGCCGATCCGAATCGCATCCGTGAAGACGCGACCAAGTTCCTGGAAACGATGCAGGAAAAACGCATTCTGGATTACTGATGCCCTCGCCCTCTCACCCGCTCGCTCTCATCGCCGAGATCACGCACCGTTGTCCGCTGCATTGTGTGTATTGTTCCAATCCGCTGGAACTGGCGGCGGCGAGCGCCGAGTTGCAATCCAAAGACTGGCTGCGGGTTTTTGCCGAAGCCGCGAAGATGGGCGTCCTGCATCTCCATCTCACCGGCGGAGAGCCGCTCGCACGGACCGATCTCGAAGAACTCATCACTGCAGCGCACGGCGCCGGACTCTACATCAACCTCATCACGTCCGGGCTCGGCCTTTCCCGCGACCGCTTAAGGCGGTTGGTAGACGCCGGCCTCGACCACATCCAGCTCAGCTTTCAGGATTCACAACCGGAGCGCGCGGACTGGATTGCGGGCACCAAATCGCACGCACACAAAATCGAAGTCACGGGATGGATTCGCGAGCATCGCATCGCATTCACCGCGAACCTGGTCGTCCATCGGCAGAATCTCGATCACCTCGAAGAGACGATCGCGTTCATCGAAACCCTACGTCCCGGCAGGATCGAAATCGCCCACACCCAATACTACGGATGGGCGCTCGAAAACCGCGCTTCGCTGTTGCCGACCGCTGCACAACTGGAGAATGCACTCCGCGTCGTCGAACGGGCCGAAGCGAGACTCAAGGGAATCATCCGCATCGATAGCGTGATCCCCGATTACTACGCGCAATACCCCAAAGCCTGCATGGGCGGCTGGGGACGCCGCCTGGTGTTGATCGATCCCACCGGAAAAGCAATGCCTTGCCACGCCGCCGGCGTCATTCCCGGCATGGTTTTCGATAACGTCCGCGAACACTCGTTGCAGGCGATCTGGAACGATTCGGCTGCCTTCCAGCGGTTTCGAGGGGAATCGTGGATGCAGGAGCCCTGCCGCAGCTGCGACCGCCGCACGGAAGACTTTGGCGGATGCCGGTGCCAGGCGTTCTTGCTGACAGGCGATGCCGCGGCGACGGACCCGGTATGCACGCTGGCTCCGACGCACCAGGTTGTTTTGCAAGCTGTCAGCACATCTCCCGCCAATGTCGTTGCCCCCTCGACGTTGACTGAGAATTGGAAGTACCGGCCAAATCCCGGAAGAGTGTAGCTTGGACCCTGCGGTCTCTGGATGTTCGATTGGCACAATTACCACCAACCCATTTATCATGAGTTCGATCCGATCCATCGGCAGGAACAAAAGGCCGGTGCGTGCGCCACCATCATGTTGCAGAAGCGAATTGACGATCAGCCGAGCATCTCGCCGGAAAGTGTGCGCGAGGCCGAGGACATTTTCCTGCGGCACCTGCGCCGCGTTGGCCTGAAACAGACCGAGCAGCGCGGCACGATCCTGCGCACCTTTCTCGAAACTCGCGAGCATCTTTCGACCGACGAACTCGCCCAGCTCGTAAAGAAGAAAGACGCCCACATCGGATTCACTACCGTGTATCGCACGCTCAAGCTGCTCGCTGATTGCGGCCTGGCTAGCGAAGTGGCGTTCCACGACGGCATTGCCCGCTACGAGCATCAATACAACCGGCGTAGCCATCACCACATGGTGTGCACGGAGTGCGGCGCGTCGGTAGAGTTCTTTTCGCCTGAAGTCGGGGAACTTGAACAGCAGGTCGGTCGCAAACATCACTACGTCACCACCCGACATACCTTTCAGATCTACGGCATCTGCGAGGATTGCCGCAAGAAAAGCAATGGCCGGCGCCTCGTCTAGTCTTCCGAATCTCGCGCAATCTGAAATCGCGTGCCCGCGTTGCGAAACCATGATGCCCGCCAGCGCGGCCTTTTGCCCGGGGTGCGGGCAGTCCATGAAACCGGTCACAGCCGCCGAGAGACGAGTCGCGGCGGGGGTGTACTTCACGTTTCTGCCGGCGATTTTGTTCCTGTACTTGCCGGCATTTCGTAAGAGCCGTTTTGTCCGCTTCCACGCCTGGCAGAGCATATTGTTATGGACGGTTTTCCTGCTCGCAGCGATTACCGGAATCCTGGTTTCGAATATCGCGGCCGCAGTCGCGCTGCTTCTCCTCGGGATAATTGGCTCGCTCGCGATGTTTTTTCTTTGGGTGGTGTTGTCGTTCAAGGCCTGGCAGGGAGAACGCTTTCAGTTGCCGCTGTTCGGCGCGCTGGCAGAGCGGTTGGGGTAGTGTCGTCGTTGGGTTTCGCGGTTAGACATTCTTCTCCTCATCGTTCAGAATAATCAGTTCATTTTCCACTCTCAGGAGCCATCATTGAATCAGTTGCGCCGCGTGCAGATCAGCGCCCTTGGAACTTACGTCCCACCCCGCCTTTTGACCAACGCCGACCTCGAAAAGATGGTCGACACCAACGACCAGTGGATTCGGGACCGAACCGGCATTCGCGAGCGCCATCTGGTTGACAAGGGCGTCGCCACCAGCGATCTGGCGGTGGAAGCCGCAAAAAGGGTCTTGTCCGAGCGTGGTATTGACGCGTCCGATCTCGATGCGATTCTGGTCGCGACCGTCACGCCCGATATGTTTTTCCCGTCGACGGCGTGCCTCGTGCAGCACAAGCTGGGCGCGAAGAACGTCTGGGGGTTCGATCTTTCAGCGGCGTGCTCGGCGTTTGTTTACGCCTTGCAGGCGGGTGCCCAATTTGTGGCAACCGGTGCGCACGATAAAGTTCTGGTGATCGGTGCGGACGTGATGTCTTCCATCATCGACTACACCGACCGCGCCACCTGCGTGATTTTCGGCGACGGCGCAGGCGCCGTTCTGCTCGAACCAGCTAAAGATGAGAATTTGAGCATTATCGATTTCATTCACGAGATCGACGGTTCGGGCGCCCATTCGCTCTACATGCCGGGCGGGGGGAGTCTGAACCCGACAACCCATGAAACCATCGACAAGAAGATGCACTACGTCCATCAGGATGGCGGAGCCGTCTTCAAGTTTGCCGTGCGAAAAATGGCGGACTTGTGCGATCAGATTCTCACTCGCAATAACTTGACGGGCAGCGACATCGATGCTTTCATCCCGCACCAGGCTAACCAGCGCATTATCAACGCCACGGCGGAGCGTCTGAAAATGCGCCCCGAAAGCGTCATCATCAACATTGATCGTTACGGCAATACGACGGCAGGCACTATCCCACTTGCGATGGCAACGGCGCGCGAGGAAGGGAAGTTGAAAAAGGGAAGCCTTGTGTTGCTCGCGTCAGTGGGGGCGGGGTTTACGGTGGGGGCGACCCTGCTACGATGGGCGTATTAGGGCAGATTCAATGTGTCAGATCGTACCTTCAGAGACGCCAATCGGACGCGACTAATCTACGGCGGGAAGTTCATGCGCCGCAGCAGGTCATGGAAGCGCGAGTCGGAGCGCAGACTATCCCATCTCGGATCGACTCCCAAGTAGGTCATCCAGGCGGCGTGGTTTGTGCAACCTTCATTGAGCCAGCGAAGCGCCTCGTCTTTCTCATTCAGGCCTGAATAAGCTAGCGCCAGCCAGTAAGGCATAACGTAGCTTTGTTTACCCAACGCCCGTAAGTCCGCCAAAACACGATGCCCATTCTCCATTTCTCCGGCACAGCCGTACGCTCGGGACAGGAGGGCAAGCTGCAGCGGCGTGCCACCCGAAAGGCGCACCGCCTCCTGGAATTCAGCGATGGCAAGCTGGTCATCGCCGTGCGCTTCGCTCACGATTCCCATGATCATTCTGGTCATCGGGAGGTTCGGGTCGATCTCGACAGCAGTACGAGCATAGTCCATGGCTGTGTCGTACCTGCGCCCGAAAACGAAATAGTGAGCCGCGGCCCACCTTACGATGACCGACAGCGGATCAAGCTGAACAGCCAGGCGCGCTTCCGCAAAAGATTCTTCGAAACGGGCCGCCGCGCCGAGGCACCCACCATACCACATGTGCCCAATGGAATAGCCGGGACTGAGCTGAATACAAAGCCGGAACTCTCTTTCCGCTGACGCAAAATCGAAGTCGAAGTTCTGCAGGCTGAACCCCAGGGCGGCGTGCGGTTCGCCCATGGTCTCATCGAGCAAAAGGGCCTTCTGTGCGGCCGCCTTCGCGCGGGCGAACGCTTGCTCCGGCGGCACGAACCCCCAAAATAAAGCCGTGGCAGCAGTATCGGCGAGCCCGGCATATGCGGCCGCATAATTCGGATCGATTTCGATGGCCTGCTCGAAATACTCCCCGGCCTTCCTTAATCCCCCAGCAGTACGTTTGTACCAGTGATAACGGCCCTTTAGATAAGCCTCGTAGGCATCGCGATTGACCTGGCGATTGTGCGCCAAATGCGCCTGCTCCCGCGGCGTCAACTGGACCTGAATCTCTGCCGCAATCGCTTTGGCGATCCTGGCCTGAAGCCCCAACACGTCCCGCACGTCGCTCTCGTAACTTTCGGCCCATACATGCGAATCGGTCGCTGCGTCGATTAACTGCGCGGAAATCCGAACGCGATCGCCGGAGCGCTGGACCGTGCCTTCCACCACTTTGTCAACCTTCAGTTCGCGCGCAATCTCGGGCACCGGCCGATGGACCCCCTTGTAGTGCATCGCCGTGGTGCGTGAAATCACCCGCAACGCGCCGATCTTCGCCAGATTGGTGATTAGGGCTTCAGTCAAACCGTCAGCGAAATACTCCTGCTCAGGATCACGCGACAGATTCTCCAGCGGCAGCACGGCGATGGATGGAATGGCAGGAGCGGGAGTGGCAGCCACCAGACTTCCGATGAACCGATACCCGCGGCGGGCCAGGGTTTCGATGTAGTGAGGAGAATCTGCCGAGTCGCCCAGGGCTTCGCGCAGACGGCGGATGGCGTTGTTCAACCCATGGTCAAAATCAACGAAGGTGTCAGCCGGCCAGATTCTCTGCTGCAACTCTTCGCGCGTGATTAGTTCGCCCGGATTCTCCAGCAAGATCTGCAGAATCTGCAGTGGTTGTTCCTGGAGCTTGATCTTGATGCCCCGCTTGCGCAATTCTCCAGCGCGCAGGTTTACTTCGAAAACCCCGAACTGAATAGTCTTGTCGTCAGAAGGCTGGACACGCCCCATGGCCAGCACCCCACTAGTTTCGCACAACAGTCTAGCATCGCCAGTCCCTGAGATATCACAACCACCAACTCGAAGCCGATCAGTCTCTTGGCTCGATATCAACACGATATTCAGAAGAGCGAAACGGGAGACCGATGCGGGATTGACCATGAAGCTAATCGGGTGCAGAACGGAGGGCACGGCGAACATCTGGGCCGTTCACAAAAACGTCCCAGAACGCGAAGGAATGGAGGACAATTTTATGACGCGCACGATTACACCAAGCGTGCTTCTGACAACTTGCCTGGCGCTCGTATTCAGCGTGGCTGTGGCCCCGCTGCAAGCTGAAGCGAGCCACTGCTCCACCGCTGCCGCGGCGGGGAAGTGGGCTTACACCTACACTGGAACCATCTTTACTCCGAGCGGTCCTCTGTTGGCCGCCGCGGTGGGGCACTTCATCGGGGACTCAGCCGGCAGCCTCACGGGGAGCCAGGCCCGGAGTGTTGTCGGAAACCCTGGGATAGAAGACATCTCGGGCACAGTCAGCGTGAACAAAGACTGCACCGCCACGGCGAGCGTTGACGTGCTTGTCAATGGTCAGTTGCAGCGTACAACGGTCCTGGCGGTGGCCTATGATAACAACATGAACCACGCGCGTGCGATTTTCCAGTCCGTTACATTGCCGGATGGCACCAACCTGCCAGCTGTGATCACCGCAGACTACACGAGGATGTTCCCTAGGAACTGACCGGCAGGGGCAGGCGAGAGTCCTGCCCTCTTTTCTTGCGTAAAAGGGCCACGGAATGGGCGACGGACCAGGCTCCGAATCGTTTTGATGAGTGGGATGCTGTGAGGTCTCGCACAGCCTTACTTTTCCGCCATCGCGCCCACCAGCGACTCGAAAATCTTAAAGCCATCCATGCCTCCGAGTTCGGGTTCGGCGGCGCGCTCGGGATGGGGCATCATGCCCAGGACATTGCGTCCGGGACTGCAAATGCCCGCGATGTTTTCCAGTGATCCGTTTGGATTGGCATCGGCCGTGATCTCACCTACCGCATTCGCGTAGCGGAAGACGATGCCATTGTCGCGCTTCAAGTCCGTGAGCGTGGCATCGTCACAAAAGTAGTTGCCTTCCATGTGTCCGATAGGAATCGTCAGCACTTCACCTTTCTGACAATTCTGGGTGAAAGGCGTTTCGTTGTTCTCTACGCGCACGTGGACGGGCTTGCAGACATATTTCAGCCCGATATTGCGCATCAGGGCGCCGGGAAGAAGTCCCGACTCACAAAGAATCTGGAAACCGTTACAGATCCCCAGCACGAGTCCGCCGCGATCAGCAAACTTGCGAACCGACTCCATGACCGGCGAGAATTTTGCGATTGCTCCCGTGCGCAGGTAGTCGCCGAAGGCAAAACCGCCCGGCACAATGATGGCATCGCAATTCTGTAAATCGGCCGATTCGTGCCAGAGGAAGGTCGCTGGCTGTTTGGCTACCTGATGGGCAGTCCAGTAGGCATCGTGGTCGCAGTTCGATCCGGGGAAGATGATCACGCCGAATTTCATTTAGATCCTCGTCTGATTAAATCATGGCCGTCAAGCGAAAGGTTTCCGCCACCGCCACTCGCGGTCATTTGTCGAGTTTGACAGAGTAAGGAGTCCATCCATAGATTCAGTACTTCACAATCGCGGCGAACGACTTCGGATCGAGCGAAGCTCCGCCTACCAGCGCGCCATCAATTTCTTCCTGGGACATCAGCGCGGTCGCGTTCTCCGGCTTTACCGAGCCGCCGTATAGAATGCGTAGCCCGGCTGCGAATTCGTCACCGAACGCCTTCGCTGCTTCGCCGCGAATGATGGCATGGGCGTCGGCAGCCATTTGCGGAGTTGCCGTTTTGCCCGTGCCAATGGCCCACACCGGCTCGTAGGCGACGACGAGTTTCCCGGCTTTCTTGCTCGAGATCGCGTGGAAGGCGCGCAGGCACTGGCGCCGCAGAACGTCGTCGGTGAGTCCCGCCTCGCGTTCTTCGAGCACTTCGCCGACGCAGACGATCGGCGCGAGTCCAGCTTCGAGAGCCGACTTCAGTTTCAGGTTCACCGTGTCATCGGTCTCGCCAAAGTGCTGGCGCCGTTCGGAATGGCCAATGATCACATGGGTCACGCCTACCGTGACCAGCATGGCGGCGTTGACTTCTCCGGTGTAGGCTCCCTCTTTTTCCCAGTAAACGTCCTGCGCTCCAATCGCGATCTTGGAGCCCTTTGCGGAGGTCACTCCGGCGTCAATCGCCAGGAAGGTAGGGCAGACGACGATCTCATCGCGGTCATGGTCCTGGACCAGCGGAAGGAAGTCGCGGAAAAAATCACGAGCCTGCTCGGGAGTCTTGTACATCTTCCAGTTGGCGGTGATCAGTTTTTTTCTCATGAAAGACCTTTCTCGAAGATAGCGGAAATCTCTGGCCGCCGCCGGAGCAGAGCCTCGGCGGCGCGTATATAAGTTGTGCAGTCATGGACGTGGAACAGAACGAACCGTACCTGCTGAACCCCAGTCGTGGTGGGTAGAACGTCGATCACCGCTTGTACCGCCACGGGCGCCGCTTCGTGTAGAGGATAGCCATACGCTCCCGTGGAAATCGAAGGGAAGGCGAGCGACCGAATGCCATGGTCGTCTGCGAGGCTGATGGATTCCCGATAGCAATTAGCCAGCGTCTGCGATTCATGAGCGTTGCCACCGCGATAAATCGGGCCCACAGTGTGAATCACATATTTGGCGGATAAACGTCCGGCGCCCGTGATCACAGCTTTGCCCGCGGGCAACTGGCCGATGCGGTCGGTGATGCGTCTACATTCCTGAAGAATCGAAGGCCCGCCCGCACGATGGATCGCGCCATCCACACCGCCCCCGCCGATGAGATGAGAATTTGCTGCATTGACGATGGCCTCGGTGGTTTCTTTCGTGAGATCGGCGGGACCGTGAAATTCGATCGTCTTGCCGGAGTCGAAGACGAGTCGAGCGACGAAGTCAGGCATGCGAGCAGAGTTCCATTCAAGGACGCGAACGACGGGGGCTAAAGCCCATTTCAAAAAAGACGACACGGCGCCGCAGAAGCCGCGCCCCTTCAAAGCGGAACAGCACTAACGCCAGGCAACGGACACCTGTCATTTCTTGTCCGTCAGCGCTTCCACACCCGGCAGTTTCTTGCCTTCCAGAAATTCCAGCGAGGCGCCGCCGCCGGTGGAAATGTGAGTGATCTTGTCGGCGACGCCGGCGGCGTTCACCGCGGCCACTGAGTCGCCGCCTCCGACGATCGAAATCGCGCCCGCATTTTCCGCGACCGTGTGCGCGATCTTGAACGTGCCCTTAGCGAAAGGGGGCAATTCAAATACGCCCATCGGGCCATTCCACACAATCGTGCGCGCACGCGAAACCTCTTCCGAAAAAATCTCGATCGTCTGCGGACCGATGTCGAGCGCCATCATGTTGTCAGGGATGGCTTCACCCGCGTTCACAGTCTTCGGGTGAGCGCTCGCGTCGACGCGATCGGCGATGATGTGGTCGGTCGGCAGCAGGAACTTGACCTTGTGCGCCCTCGCTTGTTCGAGGAGCTCCTTGCCCAGCGCAATTTTGTCTTCCTCGACCAACGACTTGCCAACCGCCACACCCTGCGCTTTGAGAAATGTGTAAGCCATGCCTCCGCCGATGATCAGCACATCGACCTTGCTCAGCAGGTTCTTGATCACGCCGATCTTGTCGCTGACTTTCGCGCCACCCAAAATCGCGACAAACGGACGCTCCGGATCCTGCAACACACGGCCAAGGTATTCGAGTTCCTTCTCCATGAGAAGCCCGGCGGCGGATTTCTGGACGAATTTCGTGATGCCCGCAGTCGAAGCGTGCGCACGATGGGCGCTGCCGAACGCGTCATTCACGTAAAAGTCGGCCAGCTTTGCCAGTAGCTTTGAGAATGCCTCGTCGTTCGCTTCCTCTTCAGCGTGGAAGCGCAGATTTTCCAGGAGCAAGGCCTGGCCTTTTTCGAGTTTGAGTGCCATCTCCTCGGCTTCGGGTCCGACGCACTCCGGACAGAAACCGACGTTTTCACCACGCGACAGTTCCTTGTCGAGCATCATCCGCAGGCGCTCGGCGACCGGCTTCAGACTCATCTTTGCGTTCGGCTTGCCCTTCGGACGGCCCAGATGCGAAGCCAGAATCAGGCGGGCGCCGTGGCGCAGCGCGTACTCAATGCTTGGCAACGTTTCCCGGATGCGGGTGTCGTCCATGACGCGGCCGTCTTCGAGGGGCACATTGAAGTCGACGCGCATGAAAATGCGGCGGTCATTGAGAGAAAGGTCGCGGATGGAAAGTTTGGACATGGAGGATTCGTCCTTGGTCGTTAGTCGGTCGTCGTCTGCGGATCGCCGCGTTTATTCCTCGTTCGCTGCTCGTTTTTCGGTGATCGTTCTTCGCTGTTCGCAAGCGCCTCCACATCTTAATCTTATGGCGGCACAGACCCTGCGAACAGCGGATCGCGAAGGACGAATGACGAACGCCGGCTCCTTACAGCCCTTTGCTCACCATGTACTTGATCAGGTCGCGGACGCGGCAGGAGTATCCCCACTCATTGTCATACCACGACAGCACCTTTACGCAATTGCCGCCGACTACCAACGTGGAAGGTGCGTCCACGATCGAGGAGCGCGCGTCGCCCTTGAAATCGGACGACACCAGTTCATTCTCTTCGTATCCCAGATACCCCTTGAGCGACCCCGACTCGGAAGCCTTTTTGAGTGCCGCGTTCACTTCTTCCTTTGTGGTTTTCTTTTCGACGAACGCAACCAGATCTACCACCGAGACGTTGGGCGTGGGCACACGCATCGAAAAGCCATCGAGTTTGCCGCCCAGGTCGGGAAGCACAAGCTTGAGCGCCTTGGCCGCGCCGGTCGAGGTCGGAATCATGTTGAGTGCTGCCGCGCGCGCGCGCCGCAGATCTTTGTGCGGGAAGTCGAGGATCACCTGATCGTTCGTATAGGAGTGAATCGTCGTCATCGTGCCGCTGAGAATCTTGAAATTCTCGTGAATCACTTTGGCAATCGGCGCCAGACAGTTCGTCGTGCAGGATGCATTCGAAACAATGTGGTGCTTCGCCGGATCGTACTTGTCTTCGTTCACGCCGAGCACGATGGTTACGTCTTCATTCTTCGCCGGCGCGGAGATGATGACTTTCTTCACTGAGCCGCGCAGATGTTTCTTGGCCTCGGTCGCATCGGTAAAACGGCCGGTCGATTCAATCACGACCTGTGCGCCGACGGATTCCCAGGGCAGTGCCGCCGGATCCTTCTCCTTGAAAACTTTAATTACCTTGCCGTCGATCGAAATGCTGTCGGGGCCGGCGGTAATCGTGTTCGGCAGGTTGCCCAGGATCGAGTCATACTTCAACAGATGGGCCAGAGTCTTCGGATCGGTCAGATCGTTAACGGCCACGAATTCGATGTTCTTGTCCGCCAGCGAAGTGCGGAGCACGTTGCGGCCGATGCGGCCGAATCCATTAATCCCTACTTTTACCGCCATGTTTCCTCCGAAAAGAGTTTTGGTTGCGACAGAGAGAGTGCTGGGAATTCTTCAAGTTGACGCTCTGATGGTAACAGCCCGCGTGAGTCAGCGTAAACGTCAGACGCCGAACTACGCCGGTCCGGGCGTGATCTCAAGATAGGTATCGGTTTTACTCCACAGAAGCGGAACACGAGCCAGCCAATATTTCGCGTTAATGGATTTGCGCGCCTGCGCAAATTCGTCGGGCCTCAGGAAACGAACGCGAGCGGAGAACTCTGGTCCGGCTACCTTTCCGCGAATGGTAGCGGGACAAATCCTTACTTCGGGATTGTTCCGCAGCCGCTTGGCCTTTCCCGATTTGCCGTTGGTCATCACGTAGAGATGTGAGGTATTTTCGCCGAACCACACGGGCGTGGAAACGCCAGTTCCATTCTTGCGGAAACTGATTAGGTTGATATAGCGTTGGCCGCTGATCTGCGGGGGAATCGTGGAAGCCATTTCCACATTGTAAACATCAGAAGGGCAGTTCGCCGCCACAGGCTGTCGATTGCCGGGCGGCGGGCTTACAATAAGCGGTCGGTTACGCAGGTTGCGAGAGACGCTATGAGTGAAACGTGGAAACAATGGGAAGGCCAGACCGTAGGCGAGTTCCCTTTGTTGGCCTATGCGGGAGGCTCTCGCCACAGTGCCGTATTTATTACTAGGCGCAAGACCGTGGCACAGGAAAGACTAGCCATCAAAGTGATCCGCGCCGACGCAAGCGGCGCCGAAAGCCAACTAAGCCGGTGGAAGAAGTCGGCGGAATTGAACCATCCAAACCTGGTTCGCATCTTTGAATCGGGTCGTAGCGAGATCGAAGGTACGCCTCTCCTCTACGTCCTTATGGAAATCAACGAAGAGGACCTCTCCCAGATCCTGCCGGAGCGCGCTCTCACGCCCGATGAGGTTCGACAGCTTCTGCCGCCAGTGCTCGACGCGTTGGAATATATTCACGGGCAGGGAATGGTGCATGGGCGATTGCGGCCGTCCAATATTCTGGCGACCGGAGACCAGGTCAAGATTTCAGCCGACACCCTGCGCGTTTCCGGAGAAAGAGTTCCATCCCCGGATGTTTGGAGCGCGTACGATCCGCCGGAAGGGTCCAGCGAACGACTCACCTCTGCAGCCGACGTGTGGTCTCTTGCCGTTACCCTAGTGCAGGCGTTGACGCAGCAGCGTCCGCTCTTTCACCCGTCGGAGCCGGCATCTCCTTCTTTGCCGGAAAATACTCCCGAGCCTTTTCGGGAGATCGCACGTCGCTGCCTGCAGGTTGATCCACAACGGCGCTGGACGATTGCGGAAATCAAGGCCGCCCTTCAACCAAAAACCTCGAAGCCGGCGGCAAAAGCCGCGCCCAACACTCCCATTCGCGCCGTTCGCGCCAATTCTGATCTCGAGAGCAAACAGCGGCCTCCACTTTGGGGATGGTTGCTCGGATTACTGGCGGCGGCCGTGGTAATTGGTCTCATTGTTGCGGCGGGCAACCATCGCGGTTCATCGTCGGCCAGTTCGTCGAGTGAGCCTCAACCCCAAGAGACCAGCCAGGCCAACAAAGCTCAGCCAAAACAGGCGCCCGCTCCGTCTGAACCTAAACCAAACGCTGCCGTCGGCTCAAAGAAGGCCTCCGGGCACAGCAATTCGAAGTCACCGCAGAGCGCCATCGCGAATGGAGCCGTATTGCAGCAGGTTCTACCGCAGGTATCCCAGAGTGCGCGCCGTACCATCGAGGGGAAGATCAGGGTTGTTGTGCGAGTAGACGTGGATTCATCCGGAAATGTGACCGAGGCGAAGCTCATTTCCCCCGGCCCGAGCAAGTATTTTTCGCGTCTGGCTCAGGAGGCTGCTCGGCAGTGGAAATTTACGCCGCCTCAGGCGCAGGGCGCCCCCGTGGCCAGCCAATGGACCTTGCGATTTGGTTTCCGCCGAACTGGCACCGACGTAGCTCCAACCGAAACCGCTCCGTGATGAAGGGGCTGAAGAATCGAGGCGCGGGTGCGGCGTCTCCCTCGAAGTTAGTCCCAGACGCTAATCTCTTGTTGTAGGAACACCCACGCTCTTCTTCGAGTTCGGTGACCCCGCGTCGGCAAATCGCGCTTTCTTTGCGGCGTTTTTCTGCCATTCCGCGGCCCGTTGTTCCGCCTCGGATCGTTCGTCAGGAGACATGCTCCGCATGAGATTCGTTTTGTTGCCCTCGATCTGATCACGCATGGCACCGCTCGATTGCTGGGAAAGCAGGCACCACATGTAAGCAGTCACCCGGTCCGCAGCTTTGCCGTTTGACTCGCCGTAGTGTTCCGCCAGCTTGAGCTGTGCCCAGGAATGACCCGCTTCCGCCGCTTTGAGTAGAACAGGGAGGCTTCCTTCTTCGCTGGAGGAATCAGGCGTGCGGCTCGAACCGCCGCTCATCGTAAGAGAAAGCAACTCGGTGCGGCTGGAGACACCCAGTTTGTCGAAGATGCGAAACAGGTAGTTCTTGATGGTGTGTCGGCTCAAGCCGAGAGACTCGGCAATGTCCCGGTTCGTCATACCCGCGGCAAGATATTGCACGACCTGGCGTTCACGCGCCGAGAGAAGTTCGAGTCCCTTGTGGTTGGTGGCGCGGACGATCGGCGAGTTCGCAAGCGCTTCCAGCGCATGATCCAGCTCGACGCTGCGCGCCCAGATCTGTCCTTCATGCACGCAGCGGATGCACTTGCACAAACTCTCCAGCCGTTCGTGCTTGGCAAAGATGCCCCGGGCGCCGGCTCGAAAACACTCCAGAACATCCTGCGGACGAGAAGTGTCCAGCAACAGGACTCCCTTGATCTGTGGGCGCAGCCCGCGTAGTTCCCGCAGAACTTCGGTTCCGTGTCCGGGCTGGTCGTCCAGGCTGTAGCTGATCACCGCAACATCGACCGGCACTCGCACCACCGCCGCCAGCAGTTCCTCAGAAGAGGAGGCGGACGCTACGACTTGCAGTCCTTGATCGCCACGCATGGCTTCGGCCAACAGCTGTGTGTGGATGCGAGTGCTGTCTGCAACCACAATGCTGATGAAGTCCGCGTTTTTCAAGTCGTGGGGTGGCATTGGATCTCCTCAATCATCTTTTTCGGGCACAAGTGCCTGGGGGGAGAGCCAATCTCGGAAAGAAGGCCAGAAGCGAGGGCGAATTCCAGGCCACCCAGCACCTGCCAACGGGCTTTAGCCTACCACCGGTCCAACATTGACGGCAAGACAAACCTTTGCAATCTATGCAAAGAAATGCATAGTAGTAGACTAGCGTGTCTCATTGTGACTCAATCGCTAGGAGTTGCAACAAAGTGCTATCCGTTGGGAGGGTCATTGCAGCTGATTATCGTCTTTTGAATATTCTTGTAAACATATATAAAAATGGCATTTACATCGATAATAGGAAGCATGGCAACGACGCCGTTGTACGCAGGTAATACCTTAGTTCCATCCCTCCAACACCATCGTGCCAAAGAACTGTGTCTCCGGGCTAACACGGTCATTAATGAGAAGTACAACTCTATTGTCGGTAGACCCATATGTACATGGGTTTTTGTGCCACTTGCACGCAATTGCAAGTGACCTTACCTTGAGACTGCGACACAGGAAAGCAACGCTTAAAGTATCTCCCCCCTGCGGTAAATCTCCCCCTAAGAGACGGTTGTGCTGTTCTGTATTTTTTTCAGGCGGACCCATGCTGTGGGACCCAGAGGGCGAAGCTATGATGAGCGGCGGTACGAGTGATGGAGCAGCCAGCAAAATGGCACCCCTTGCGGCGGCTGAGCAAGTCTGCTGGTACGCTCTTCACACTCGTGCGCGCCATGAGCGGGTGGTCGAACATCGCCTCCGGGAAGAAGGCCTGGAGACTTTCCTGCCGACCGTTCGCGAGACCCACCGCTGGAGCGACCGCAAGAAAGTCGTGGAAGTTCCGCTCTTCAGTTGTTATGTGTTCGTGCACTGCGCCCTAAGCGCGGAAGACCGCACAAAAGTCTATCGAGTCGATAGCGCCCTGGGGTTTGTAGGAACACGCGGCGCGGGCCTCCCGATTCCGGATGAACAGATTGAAAGCGTTCGTGCCGTACTCTCCCAAACCGCTCCCTGCCGAAGTCATCCATTTCTGAAGGTCGGTCAGCGGGTGCGAGTTTGTGGCGGCGCGATGGATGGCGTCGAGGGTGTATTCCTTTCCGAAAATGGAGACAACAGTCTTGTCATCTCCGTTGACGTGATTCAGCGGTCGCTAGCGGTACGGATCGACGGCTACGACGTAAAACCCATCTAGAATTCACTTCAGTTTTCTTACTCACCCTGATGAATCAACCTGAAATCGAGCAGATCGGCGAAGAGTTGTATTTTGTCGCTGCCAGTCCGGCTACGCGCCGGCTGCGCACGCAGGCCGAACTGCTCTCCCAGACCGAAGTACCGGTGCTGATCACCGGCGAGGCGGGCAGCGGGAAAGCTACGGCTGCGCGGTTGATTCACTCGCTCTCGATTCGTTCCAGCTTCCAATTCACACGGGTCAGCTGTGCGACGTTGACGGCGGATACGCTCGAAAGTGAGCTGTTCGGTTACGAGCACTCGAATGGGAATGGGCGGCTGGAGTCCAAGCCGGGCAAGTTTGAGCAGTGCGCCAAGGGGACGATCCTGCTGGAAGATTTCGAGGCCATGCCGGGGCCGGTGCAGTTGCGCCTTCTGCGCTTGTTGCAGACCAAAGAATTTGTGCGCTTCGGAGGCCAGTCGCCGATTCGCGTGGACGTCCGTATCATTGCCTCCACCCAGGGCAATCTCGAACAGGCGGTTGCGGAAAAGCGGGTCCAGGAAGAGCTTTACTACCACCTGAGCGCGTTCGAACTTCATGTGCCGTCCCTGCGCGAGCGGCGCGACGAGGTTCCCTTGTTGCTCGGGCATTTCATGAACCGGCTGACCCGGCGTTACGGAGTGCCGGCACCCCACTTTTCGGGCGCCTTGCTGGATGCCTGCCAGCACTACGCATGGCCCGGCAATTTGCGCGAACTGGAAGTCTTCGTCAAGCGGTTCCTGGTTTTCGGCGATGAAGCGGCGGCGGTGGAAGAATTGCAGTTGCATTCCCAAACCCAATCCGCTTCAGCTAACGGGAATGGACACGGGAACGGACACGGCAACGGCCATGCCAGTGGACATGAGAACGGAAAAAGCGCACACTCCGCCGGTGATGAACATTCCTCGCTGAAGCTGCTGGTCAGGAATGCCAAAGGCGAAGCGGAACGAAGTGCTATCGCGCATGCCCTCGAAGAGACGCACTGGAACCGGAAGGCGGCAGCACGCCTGTTGAGCATCAGCTATCGGGCGTTGCTGTACAAGATCCAGGAATACCGGCTGGTACCGCCGCACGATTTGCAGCGCATATATCATTTCAACGGAATTCGTGAAGCCAAGTAGTCCTGCCCGCCGGATTGTAACGGCTGGCCAGGAGCCGTCGCTCATGACCCTAAAACGTAACCCGCTTCCCGCAATACTGATTCTCGCACTCGCGCTGATGATTGCGGTGTCAGTCCAGGCGCAATCCGGCACCGCACCCCAACCCGCTACGGCGCCTGCCGGCAAGGTCGCCGCCGAGAGCCATCCACCAGACAAAGCACACTCTGACGATGCATACACCATTGGCGCCAACGACGTACTGGCGATCAACGTGTGGAAAGAGCCCGACATCACGCGTTCGGTTCCGGTGAGGTCGGATGGAAAAATCTCCCTGCCACTGGCCGGCGAACTCCAGGCCAGCGGCCAGACGCCGCGACAACTGGAAGACGAAATCACCAAGCGCCTGAAGAATTACATTTCGGATCCCGAAGTCACCGTGATTGTCACCGAGAGCAAGAGCCAGAAGATCAACATTCTCGGCATGGTGGCGCGGCCGGGTACGTATCTGCTGTCGGGTTCGACGACGGTTCTGGACGCAATCGCCATGGCCGGCGGCTTCAAGGATTTTGCCAAGCAGAAATCGATCTATGTCCTGCGCACCAATCCGGACGGAACCCAGAAGCGCTTTCCCTTCAACTACAAGGAAGTAATCCAGGGAAAGAGCCTCGAACAGAACATCCGATTGCAGTCGGGAGACACGGTGGTTATCCCATAAGGGATGGCAATGCAATCCAGAAATAGCGCTATCTTCGCAGCGGTTCTGCTGGGTCTTCAGATACTGGCGAGCGGACAGAATCCGCCCGCCCCGAGCAACGGGCAAGACACGGGAACCGGAGCTAACACGGGCACGAGCACGGACGAAACGCACTCGACCCCGGTCCCTGCGCTTACCGGCGTGATCGGAATCGATTCGCAGGTGCCGGAAGAAGACTCCAACAGCACTCTGCCGCGGATTCCGTCACTGCTGGGTGGGCCGCGACTCTCGGTCGCACTGGGCTCGGAGACGGAACGTTCCAACTACATACGCGGTGGCCTGAACGTGGGCGCCACCTATGACGACAATACTTTTCTGACTACGCAAGACGAAGTCGGCAACACGACCTACTCGGTCTTCCCCAATATTAGTCTGGAGCAGGTCCGCTCCCGGGTGACCTGGAAGTTGGGCTATGCGGCCGGATTGACAGTGAATCAGAGACTTTCCAGTCGCAATCAGGGATCGCACGATTTGGATTTTGATTCGCAGTTCCGCTTAAGTCCTCATGTCAATGTGCGGGTTGCAGAGGAATTTACACTCACTTCCGGATTTTTCGATTCGGGAATTGGGGGCGGGGTGGGAGTGGGCAACGGCGGGCCCAACGCAAGCCTGGTGACACCCCTGTCGCGGCAGAGGGCATCGTCGACCGTGGTGGAAGCCAATTATCACTTTGCCCTGAACGACCTGGCTGGAGTGAGCGGTTCGTTCTACGACCTGCATTTTAGCGATGTTGCGCAAGGCGCCACGCTGACGAACAGTCGAACCGCGTCCGCTTCGGCGTTCTGGCTGCATGGGTTCGGACGAGACTGGCTGGGGATCGATTATCGCTTCCAGCGTCTGACGTTCGGGGGCAGCACTGAGAATTCGGACGGAGAAACGCGAGTGCACAGCATTTTGGCGGTCAACACGATCACCCTCCCGAACCACTTCACCGTGACCGGTTTCGTAGGGCCGGAGTACTCGGAAAATCAGGGGTTGGTTCCGGGGAGCACCACGCCCTCGAATTTCAACGAATGGTCGTTCTCAGGGGGTGTAGAGGCCGGCTGGCAAAGAGATCACACCAGCCTGGCAGTGGGATACTCGCGGCGGATCAACGACGGCAGCGGAGTGTTGGGCGTGGTGCGGTTGCAGGGACTACACGGCGAGATTCGCCAGCAATTACGGCCCGGTTGGGCTATTTCAGCGGGGGGCAGTTACGGAAACAACAAATCGCTCACTATCCCTGTAGCGGGCACTGCACAAGAGATCAATTCGGCATCTTTGGATGCCGGGCTGGAACGCAATCTGGGCAAGAGTCTGGGGCTGCGGGTTGGCTATGGGCACGATTTTCAGGAACAGCTGGGAGCGGCTGATAGCACCCCCATGGGCTTCGCCCACCGCAACCGCTTTTCCGTTACCCTTGGATATCAGTGGTCCCGGCCACTAGGACGTTGATGATGGAAGAAGAATTTCACGATAAACCCACCGAAATGCCCGAGTTGCACCATATTGTGGGCATCGTCAGCCGCCGGCGTTGGCATTTTCTGTTGCCATTTTTTGCCGGCTGGCTGCTGATTTGGGGGATCAGCTGGTTCCTGCCGTCAGTGTACCGTTCAGGGACACTGATTCTGGTGGAACAGCCCGCTGTGCCTGAAAAATTGGTGGCCTCGAACATCGATAACGATATTCAGCGCCAGCTGGATAGCATTTCGCAGCAGATTTTAAGCCGCACCCGGCTGATACAGATCATCGACCACCTCAATCTCTATGCGGAGGACCGTAAACACAAGAGTCCGGATGATCTGGTCGAGGTCATGCGCAAGGACGTGGAGATCGAGCTTTCGCGCGGGGACGACCGCAAGCTTTCAGCCTTCAACATTTACTATTCAAATCGAGATCCGAGGCTGGCGCAACAGGCGACCAGCGAACTGGCGAATCTGTTTATCACCGAGAGTGACGAACAACGCCAGGGACGCTCGGCCGATATTACCGGGTTCCTTCAGGACCAATTGGACCAAGCGCGCCAGAAGTTGAACGAACAGGAAGCGCGCGTCCGTGAATTCAAGGACAAGCATATCGGCGAACTGCCCAGCCAGACGCAGAGCAACCTGCAAATTCTGGCGGGATTACAGACTCAGTTGCAGGCACAGGAAGACGCGCTCAACCGCGCACGCCAACAGAATACCTATCTGGAGTCCCTGGTCAGCCAGTACAAGACGCTGGATCGCGGCACCAAATCGGGCGAGGGCGGTCCGGGGGGCCTCGCGGCGATCGACAAAGAACTTGATCGGCTGCGCGCGCAGTTGGCGGACTTGAGCGCACGCTATACGGACAAGCATCCCGACGTACGCAAGACGAAGGAACAGATTGCCAACGCGGAGAAGCAGCGCGCCCGGGTCGCGGCGGATATCAGCAGCCGCGGAAACGATGCCACGGTCGACACCAGCGCGTCCCCGGAATTGAAGAGCGCACCCTTGTTGGAACTCGAGAGCCAGCTGAAAGCTAATCGCGCGGAATTGGTCAACCGGCAAGCAGCAGTGCGGGAATTCGAAGGCAAAATCGGCGAGTACCAGTCACGCCTCAACCACGCTCCGGTGATGGAGCAGCAGTTCAGCGACATCACGCGTGATTACGAACAGTCCAAGGCAAATTACGATTCGCTACTCGCGAAAAAGAATCAATCAGAAATGGCAACCGATCTGGAAAAAACGCAGCGTGGCGAACATTTTCGCATGCTTGATCCACCGAACCTTCCCGTACGGCCCGACAAGCCGAATCGGCTCCGTCTTTGTGGTCTGGGGCTGATTGTGGGACTGATTTTCGGCGGGGTTACGGCTAGCGCGGTGGAATTCGCAGGCGGAAAGATCCATACCGAACGTGAAGTGAAGAAAATCGTACCCTTCGAGATAATCGTGGAGATTCCAAATCTGCCTCTGCCGACTGAGGAAGCCGACGCCCGGCGTAGTGCCTGGATTGCCGGCGCGGCTGCGGCAGCAATTCTTTTGTTCATTGCGGTCGGATCAGCGATAACCTATTTGCGGGGTTGATTTTCGAAGAATAAAGACAACGTGTATAAGACTTTTTACAATCTGAAGCTGAACCCGTTCGAGATCACGCCGGACCCCTCGTTCCTGTTTTCGACCTCGCGCCACAATGAAGCGCTGGCTTCGCTTTACTACGGGGTGCGGGCGCGAAAGGGATTTGTCGTTTTGACCGGCGAAGTGGGCACGGGTAAGACCATGCTTGTGCGCTGCGTTCTGGAGCTTCTGCGCCGTACCGGAGTCGCCTTTGCGTACGTGTTCAATCCCAGCCTGTCGGCGCTGGAGTTTATCCGCTATATCGCCGGCGATTTCGGGCTGCCGGTAGCGGGCAAAGCGAAAGACGAACTGGTTCTGTCCCTGAGTTCCTTTCTCGTCGAGCGGCACCAGCGCAAGTTGTCCACCTTGCTGGTGGTCGATGAAGCACATCATCTGTCCCCGGAATTGCTGGAAGAGGTTCGCCTTCTGACGAATCTCGAAACTACCCAACAGAAGTTGCTGCAGATCGTCCTGGCTGGGCAACCCGAGTTGGACGAAATGCTGGATTCCTATGAACTCCGGCAGATCAAGCAGCGCATTGCGCTGCGGTGCCACCTCGAACCGCTCAATCTGGAGGAAACGCGCGGCTACATTCAGCGGCGCCTCCAGATCGCGGGCGTAGCGCCAGAAACCGTCATTTTTTCCGAGGCAGCCACCAGTGCGGTTTTCCGGCACTCAAACGGCTTTCCCCGATTGATCAACACCATCTGCGAGAATGCGCTGTTGTCTGGATATGCGCGCCGCGCGGCCGTGATTCCGGGCGAAGTGATCGACGAAATCGCGCATGACTTGCGGCTGGGCGGGATGGTCACCCGGGGAGAAAAAAAAAACGGCGCGACTCCGGCGGCTCAGGATCAGGCGAAGGAAAAAGAGAAGGACGAGCTGCTGCGGGCGGTGAAAACTCTGATGGAACTGCACGATTACCTGCAGGAAATGAAGACTACCGACACGAAAGAAGTTGTACCGATTACGCGCAGGCCTTACTAAATCATGAGCCGTATATTTGACGCACTGAAGCGGTCGGAAACGGAGCGGTGGGGCAACGATCTGCTGACTCCCCCCGAATCCGTAACCGAACTGCTGGAAGCAGCCGAAGGACGGCGGATGCGGTCCTCGGAATCGCTGGCTTCATCCCTGCTCGCGACTGCGGAGCTACCCGCCGCCTTCTCGTTGGATTCCTTGCCCGTGATGCGGCCAGCCCCATTGCCGGATGCGCGCCTGGTGTGCCTCAGCGATCCGGGCAGCCTGGGAGCGGAGAAATTTCGAGTTCTGGGGCTGCGTTTGCGGAACCTGCGCGATCAACGGAAGCTGCGGCGGATTGTAGTTACGGGCACGGCGCCCGAAGAAGGGAAGAGCCTGGTCTCGGCAAACCTGGCTCTCAACCAGGCTCGCAGCAAGGTACTCAAGACGTTGCTGATCGACGGTGACTTCCGCCGGCCCATGGTCGCCAAGCGGTTTGGCGTAGGAACCTTGTTGCCGGGTTTGAGCGAGTGCCTGCGTGGAGAAAAGCAGCTTTCCGAAGTGGTCTACAAACTGGATGGCGCTGGACTGTATATTCTTCCCGCTGGCATGGCGCCCGAGAACCCGCTCGAATTGATGCAGTCCGGGCGGTTGCCCGAGTACCTGGATCGATTGGGAACAGTTTTTGACTGGATCATTATCGATTCGCCGCCTTTGTTGCCACTGGCCGATACGACCTTCTGGATGAAGATGTCAGACGGGGTATTGTTCGTCGTCCGGGAAGGCGTGACCGAGCGCAAAACCTTGCAGCGGGCGGTGGAACTGCTGGATCCGGCGGCGATCCTGGGTGTTGTGGTCAATAGTTGCAATAGCGGCCGCGATCAGAAATACTACTATTCAAGATACGGGCAGGATACGGTAAAATCCGTATAGATTTTTTTCCCCTCAGCAGCGATGCTGATTTCGATCGCGGCAGGTTGTCCCCCAACCGGCTTACGTAATAGTGCTCCCCCAAAAGTATTCGTGCCCACTGGCAGAGGCTTGCACCTTCTGCATGCGTGGCTCTCACACAGAGGAGATGCGACCCTTGGCTTCCACAACGACAAGACGACTCATCACTGATCGGTCGCCGCGGCAGCAGAACGGACCCGCCGTAACCGAGATTCTGACGGAAGATATTTTTCGGCGCATGATCTCTCTGGAGCGCAAGCGCAGCGAACGTACCCAGCGCTCGTTCGTACTGCTGCTTATGGACACGGGCCAGAATCTGGCGACGGAAAAAAATGGCCGCATTCTTCTGGAAATCCTGAATGCGTTGCAGGCGGCCACGCGCGAAACCGACGTCATGGGGTGGTATGAGCCGAACTCAGTGGTGGGCGTGATGTTCACCGAGATCACGCCGGACAACAACCTCATCCTGAGCACGATTCTTTCGCGCATCAGCGAGGTTCTCCGCGACCGGCTCACGATGGAACAGTTCAGTCAGCTTAAGTTTTCATTTCATCTGTTTCCGGAAGAGTGGGATCCGCACAATCCCGACCGGCCAAGCAATCCGACTCTTTATCCTGACCTGCATGAACGTAATGGTTCGAACTGGGCCAGCCGCGGCATCAAGCGGATGATGGACGTTTCCGGCAGCCTGGTTCTGCTCTTACTTTTGTCACCGGTATTTTTCCTGATCGCGGCTGCCATCAAGATGACTTCCCGTGGGCCCGTGTTATTCCGGCAGCAGCGCATTGGCGAGCACGGAACTCCGTTCACGTTTTTGAAGTTTCGTTCCATGAAGGTCAACAACGATTCCAGCCAGCACAAGGAATATGTGCGCCAGTTAATCGCCGGGCACGCGGCCAAGCAATCCACCAGTGACGGCTCGGAAGGCGTTTTCAAACTCGTGAACGATCCTCGCATTACCCCGGTGGGAAGTTTCCTGCGGCGCACCAGTCTCGACGAACTGCCACAATTCATCAATGTGTTGCGCGGAGAGATGTCGCTGGTCGGCCCGCGTCCGCCGGTGCCGTATGAAGTCGAAGCGTACGCGACGTGGCATCGCCGGCGCCTGCTGGAAGCGAAACCTGGGATTACTGGCTTGTGGCAAGTGCAGGGACGCAGTCGTGTAGGATTCGACGACATGGTGCGGCTGGATTTGCAATATGCGCGCCAGAGTTCTCCCTGGCTCGACCTGAAGATTCTCTTGCAGACTCCGAAAGCAGTCATCGCCGGAAGCGGCGCCTGCTAGCGGCATCGATTGGTTACGGGCTCTTCTGTGTAGGAAACTCCTTCTGTTCGCTTTTGGCCGTTAACAGCAACATTCCCCGTCATTTTCCTTTCTTTTCCGGGACCGTCAAGGTTCACAGGGTGAATTCGAATGCTTAGGTTTGGTGTCATTGGATACGGGTACTGGGGACCGAATATCGTCCGGAACCTGCGTACTCTGGAAGGGTGCGAGGTGGTCGGAATTTGCGATCAGAGCCCGGCAGCTCGAAAGCGCATCCAGGCGGCTCATCCCGGCGTCCCGGTTTTCTCCGATTACAACGAATTGATCTCGTCGGCGGACGTGGACGCAGTGGCGGTCATCACGCCGGTTTGGACGCATTTCGAACTGGCCAAGGCGGCCTTGCAAAACGACAAACACGTGTTTGTGGAAAAGCCCTTCACCAGCACCGCGGCGCAGGCGGAAGAACTCATCAACCTGGCGGAGCAGAAGAACCTGCGAATCATGGTGGACCACACCTTCCTGTTTACGGGCGCGGTCCGGAGAATACGAAAACTGCTCGCCGACGGAACTCTCGGCAAGCTCTACTACTACGATTCCACGCGCGTGAACCTCGGTCTGTTTCAGCATGATTGCAACGTGATCTGGGATCTGGCGCCGCACGATCTCTCAATCATGAACCATCTGTTGCACAAGGATGCCGAGGCCGTCTCGGCCACCGGCCAGGCGCACCTCAACTCGCATGAGGACATTGCGTTCATCACCGCCTATTTTCCAGACAAAATGATCGCACATGTGAACGTGAACTGGATTTCTCCGGTGAAAGTGCGTACGACGCTGATCGGTGGAGAAAAGAAAATGCTCGTCTGGAACGACCTCGAAGCCGACGAGAAGCTCAAGATCTACGACAAAGGCGTTGATGTAAAAAGTCAGGAAGGCGTCTACAACTTGCTGGTCAGTTACCGGTCAGGCGATATGTGGGCGCCGCAGGTCGAGCAAGTGGAAGCGCTCAAGCTCGAACTGGGATATTTCGTTGAATGCATCCGAAAGGGTGAACGGCCATTCAATGACGGATGTGCGGGATTGAAAGTTGTCCGCATGCTGGAGGCCGCAACCAAATCGCTCGCTAAGCGCGGAGAAGTCGTCTACCTGTAAACGCAGTCGAGTTCCGCGTTCCCCACGCGGTGTGACCAGCCCGGCAACGACACCCTGAAAAAAGGAACGGAATGGATAACTATCGGTGTATTGCCCCGAGCGTAAAGCTCGGACAGGATGTCAAGCTCTCGCAGTTCATCAATCTGTACGGTTGCGAAATCGGCGACGAAACGAAAATCGGCGCCTTCGTCGAGATTCAGAAAAACGCCAGCGTCGGCAAGCGATGCAAGATTTCCAGCCACACATTTGTCTGCGAAGGCGTCACCATCGAAGACAACGTGTTTGTGGGCCACAACGTGGCCTTCATCAATGATTCCTTTCCGCGCGCCACCACCGGCGGCCAGTTGCAGACCGAAGCCGACTGGAAGCTGGAGAAGACGCTGGTCAAAAAAGGCGCATCGATCGGCTCCGGCAGCACCATTCTTGCGAACATCACGATCGGCGAAAACGCGCTCGTAGGCGCCGGCAGTGTCGTTACCAAGGACGTTCCCCCAAACAGCATCGTGGCCGGCAATCCGGCCCGAGTACTTCGTTATATCGAACAGAACGTCGACCAGACCTCGGAGGCTACAAAGTGAGCAATCCTAATATTCCTTTTCTCGATCTCGTTACTCCGCATGTTGAGTTGGAGCGGGAACTGACCCAGGTATTTCAACAGGCGCTGCGCACCGCCGGCTTTATCGGCGGGCCGATGGTGGAGAACTTCGAAAAAGCTTTTGCCACCTTCTGCGACAGCAAACATTCGGTCGCCGTCAATAGCGGCACTGACGCGTTGCGTTTCGCGCTGATGGCAGCGGGCGTCCGCGCGGGTGACGTGGTCGTTACCGTCGCGCACACGTTCATCGCCACCACCGAAGCGATTTCGCAGGCGGGCGCGCTGCCGGAATTCGTCGACATCGACGAACGCACCTACAACATGGACGCGGAAAAACTGCGCGAATATCTGGAAGAGGATTGCAGCAAAGACGCATTCGGCAAGCTGGTCAGCAAGCGCAGCGGACGTCCGGTCACGGCGATCGTTCCCGTTCACCTCTACGGACAAATGGTCGACATGGATGCCATCCTGGAACTGGCGGAGCGCTTTCACCTGATCGTGATTGAAGACGCGTGCCAGGCGCATGGCGCAAAATATTTCTCGCGCAAGCAGAATCGCTGGCTGACCGCCGGCTCCATCGGCAAGGCGGCAGCGTTCAGCTTCTATCCAGGCAAAAACCTCGGCGCCTGTGGCGAAGCGGGTGCGGTCACGACCAACGATGAGTCAATTGCCGCGCAGATTCGCGTGATCCGCGATCATGGCCAGGCGAAAAAGTACTATCACGATGTCGAAGGCTACAACGGCCGTCTGGACGCGATTCAGGCCGGACTGCTGCACGTGAAATTGCAGCACCTGGCAAAGTGGACGGAGCAGCGCCGCGAACGCGCTGCCGAGTACGCCCGTCTTTTCGAAGCTGCGGGGAATCCGGTCGAAGCGCCGTTTGAACCCACGTGGTCGAAAGCGGTGTATCACCTGTTTGTTGTGCGTACCGAGGACCGGGAAGGCCTGATGGCCCATCTGAAAGAGGCTGGCATTGGAACCGGAATTCACTATCCGATTCCTCTGCATCTCCAGAAGGCGTATGCCTCGAGGAACTACAGGCAAGGCGACTTCCCAGTTACGGAGAGCGCGGCCGCGACCATCGTGTCGTTGCCGATGTTTCCCAATCTGACCGCCGGGCAGCAGGGGCGCGTGGTCGAGGCAGTCCGCGCATTTGTCGACAGCAGTGAAATGGAAACGGTAGGCCGTTCCTCTTAAACAGCGTGCGCTTCCAACCTGTAACAGCTTTACCCCGGATCTCACCGAGGTCCACACCACGATGCTTTCCCGATACGTTCTCATTACGCCCGCCCGCAACGAGGCTCGGTTCATCGAACTGACGCTGGCGTCGGTCGTGGCGCAAACGGTCTGTCCGGTACGTTGGGTAATTGTCAGTGACGGCTCGACCGACGGGACGGATGAGATCGTGGCTCGCTACGCGGCGCAATATTCATGGATTGAGCTGGTGCGGATGCCGGAACGGCGCGAACGTGATTTTGCGGGCAAGGTGCATGCCTTCAACGCGGGTTATGTTCGAGTGCAGAACCTGGAGTGGGAAGTGATCGCGAGTCTGGATGGGGACATCTCGTTCGATCCGGACTACTTCGCTTTCCTGCTGAGTAAGCTGCAAAGCGACCCGGTACTCGGCCTGGTGGGTACGCCGTTTCAGGAACTGTCTGGCGAATCGTACGATTACCGCTTTGTGAATATTGAGCATGTTTCCGGCGCCTGCCAGGTATTCCGGAGGGAGTGTTTCACTGCGATCGGCGGATATCTACCGGTCAAAGGCGGATCGATCGATCACATTGCGGTGCTGACGGCTCGACTGAAAAGATGGAAGACGCGGACGTTTGCCGAGAAAGTTTGTATCCATCATCGGGAAATGGGTACGGCCCAGCAGAGCATAGTGCGATCGCGTTTCTTGTATGGCGCCAAGGACTACCGCATGGGCAATCATCCCGTGTGGGAAATATTCCGCACCGTACACCAGATGCGCAAGCGACCGTGGTTGGTCGGAGGTATGGCACTCGGGTCAGGCTATCTGTGGGCCTGGTTGCGGGGGATGGAGCGTCCGGTCTCGGACGAACTGATGGTGTTCCACCGGCAGGAACAGATGCAACGGCTGAAAGGCTTCTTGGGTGGTAAACGCAAAGCGGCCGAGGGGAAGCAGCCAAGTACGCCAGTTCGAGGTGCGCTGTGAGTTTTGTTTCCCGGAGTTTGAATGCGGCGCGAGCGGGAGTGCGATCCATGCTGCGCAGCGCGCTCAGTCAGGAGCGGCGCACCGAGTTGAAACGTCTGCAGGGCGTCGCTCGGAAACGGTTGGGGCCCGTGTTGTCGATGGTCCACGGGACATTTACCACCGAAGAACTGGTCGCCGATTTTGCCCGCCGTGCGCCGCCGGACTTTGAAATTCTGATGGTCCACAGTTCCTTCGATCAGTTGCTCCCGATGTACAAAGGCAGCGCGAAAGAACTGGTCGGCGCCTTGATTGACTTCTGCGGCTCCGAACGCACTTTGGTGATGCCCTCCTTCGTGATGGGCGGACGGACGTACGATATCGCGGAATACTTTCGCTCCCGGCCGTTTGACGTGCGTCGCACTCCGTCGGAGATGGGGTTGGTGGCGGAAGTCTTTCGCCGAACACCCAACGTTTGGCGAAGTCTTCATCCGACCTGCAGTGTATGCGCTCTTGGACCTCTGGGAAAAGAAATGACCGCCGGCCATCACGTGTCGGAGGAAGGGTTGAGTCCGGATAGCCCCTTCGGAGTGATGACCCGCCGGCGCACGGCGATTCTCGGGGTTGGCGTCGAGTATTACCGTAGCCTCACGCACGTGCATACCGCGCGCTACGAGATGGGAGATTCGTTCCCGATCAAATTTGCCAAGCCCACCACGCCGGTGACGTTGGTGGATTATGACGGCAGCCGCCACGATTACACCCTGGGCCTAGCCGATCGAACCAAGAAACTCGATCTAAGAGTGCTGTGGTCGGTTTTGGGCAAAGATGAGTTAGTGGAGTGGCGGTTCCATGGAGCGCCCATGTTCCTGGTCCCGCAAGCAGGTCTGCTCACCCGACGTTTGATCGAAGCTGCCCGACGGGGCGTCACAGTTTACGGAACGATTCCGGTAAGCGCTGCCTCGATCCAGGCAACTACCGAGCAACCTGCAACAGCGAGTGGAAAAAAGCTGGCATGAGCGAGAACTCGAATCCACTACACAAGCGCCGAGTCCTGCTAGTGGGGGATACAACCCTGGATCCACTCGCTCGCTTGTTGGAGCGCAACCCGGAAGCACCAGATGTGCAAACATCCGCCGCGCCCTACGGACAGGTTTTTCAAATCCTCCTGGACCCAAATCAGTCTGCATGGAAGTTTCAACCAGATGTTCTCGCTGTCTGGACTGCGCCGCATCTCACGCTGCCTTCGGTGGGAAAGCTGCTGCGCTTTGATTTTGCGTCGGCGCCAGAGGTGTACGATGCGGCGCTGCGAGAAGCGGAACAATTTGCCGATGCAGTTTTGCGCGCCGCGCTGCACGTCGGTCTGGTATTAGTTCCGACCTGGATATTGCCTCAACACGAGCGCTGGATTCAGGCCCTCACCTGGCGGAAAGGCGTCGGACTGGCAAGTTTGCTGGCCGAGGCCAATCTGATCCTGGCAAGAAAATTTGCGGCCCAGCAGAATATCGTCCTGCTCGACGCCGGATACTGGCAGGCCAGCCTGGGCCGCCCGGCGCACGATCCGCGGATGTACGCGGTGGCGAAAATTCTGTATTCGCAGAGTCTGTTCGAGAAAGCGGCGTTGGAGATCAAGGCGGTGATGCGCGGATCGCTCGGTCTGGGAAAGAAAGTGATTGTCTGCGATCTGGATAACACACTGTGGGGAGGCGTCGTTGGTGATGACGGGCCTCACAATATCAAGTTGGGCGCGCCCGACCCGGTCGGGGAATGCTTTTCTACATTCCAGAAGGCGCTCAAAGGCCTCCGTTCGCGAGGTCTTCTGCTGGCAATCTGCAGCAAGAACGACGAAAAATTCGCACTTTCTGTGATCGACGAACATCCAGCGATGGCATTACGTAAGGGCGACTTCGTCGCCTGGCGGATTAACTGGAAGGACAAAGCCGAGAATCTTGTCGGCCTGGCGAAAGAGCTCAACCTGGGACTCGACTCGTTTGTGTTTCTGGACGATAGCCCGCAAGAAAGGGATCAGGTCCGGCAAGTCCTGCCGCAGGTGTTCACTCCCGATCTCCCGAAGTCGCCTGCTGAGCTGGCACCGTTCCTGACGGCACTCAACTGCTTCGAGACCTCGAGTCTTGGCCAGGAGGATTTTGAGCGGACTGCGATGTATCAGGCGGAGCGCGGACGCAAAGAAGTGCTCGACCTAAGCGGCGACGTGGAAAATTGGTTGCGTTCTCTGAAAATCGAAGTGCAGGCCACTCCCTTGCGCCGCGAAAGCCTGCCGAGAGCGGTTCAACTGTTGAATAAGACGAACCAGTTCAATCTCAGTCTGCGCCGCCTGGAAGAAAAAGCTTTCTGGGACTGGGCCGAAGCGCCGGGGCATGCCGTCTATACATTTCATGTCTCCGACAGGTTCGGCGATTTCGGACTTACCGGGCTGGCCAGTCTGTCGTTCGACGGCAGCGGCGCGCGAATTGTGGATTTTGTTATGAGCTGTCGCGTGATGGGGAAGAAAGTCGAAGAAGCGTTGCTGGGGTTTGTGTGCGCGCAAGCGCGAGCGGCGGGCGCGCAGCATGTTACAGCACCGTTCTTTGATGGTCCCCGGAACGGGCCCGCGAAGGATTTCTTTTCCGCCAAATTCCAAAACGCGGACGCGGTGCTGGACTACGCGCGGGTGGACATTCCATCGCAAATCGCCTTGAAGGAAGAGGGTGTGGCGCTCGCGCTCTGATCAACATATGGACGAACTGATTCGCATACTCAACGAAATCCGCCCGGGCCAGAAATTCGCCGGAACGGAAGACTTCTTCGATCAGGGTTTGCTCGATTCCCTCGATCTGACTGCCCTCGTGGCTGCGCTGGAATCGCGCTACGAGGTTTTCATGGATGTGGACGAGATCGTCGCCGACAATTTTCGCAATCTGGCTGCAATCAAAGAGTTACTTGTGCGCAAGGGCGTAAACATTTGATCCGACTGCCATCTCTTCTGAACAGAAACCTGGGGGGCTGAAGAAATCGACGATCTGGAATAAGATAGCGGGAATTCGAGGACGGCAAGAATCCCTTGTTGTCCTGAACCTGAATTGAAACCATTTCTATGATCCATCTTGGCTTACTGCACCGTCTGGTCTCATATGTGAGCACTCTGGGCGGAACCATCCTGGGTCCGACTACTCTCCATGACGGGGAGGCGGAATCGGCCGGGAGCACCTCTGTGGAGGGCGCTTCTGTTTCTTCCTCTCGCGGACGGCTGGTCTTGAATGCCGACGACTGGGGGCGCGATCGCGAGAATACGGACCGCATTCTGGAATGCTTTCAGAGTGGCATGCTTTCTTCCGCCAGCGCCATGGTGTTCATGGAGGATTCGGAGCGGGCCGCCGCCCTGGCTCGTGAACGCAGTCTTGATGCGGGATTGCATATCAACCTGACGGGGCCGTTTTCCGCAGCCGACGCGAGTCCGCGTCTGCGAGAACATCAGGACCGGGTGCGCCGGTACCTCAAGTGGCATCGTTTTGCGCAAGCGATATTTCACCCAGGTTTGTCGCGATCATTCGAGTACGTAGTGAACGCGCAGTTGGAGGAGTATCAGCGCCTCTATGGGGAAGCGCCCAAACGTCTCGATGGGCACCATCACATGCATCTGTGCGCCAATGTCTTGCTGGGTAAGCTCATGCCGGCGGGGACGCTGGTGCGGCCTAGTTTTTCGTTCTACTCCCGAGAGAAGGGTACCGGAAACCGCGTGTACCGGGCCTTGGTCAATGCCCTGCTGGCGCGGCGGCACCGCTCGGCCGACTATTTCTTTTCCTTGCCTCCTCTGGAGCCGGCCGAGAGGTTACGAAGAATCTTCGCCCTGGCGCGGACGGCGACCGTGGAAGTGGAAACCCATCCTGTTAACCCCGAAGAACATCGTTTTCTGACAGGCGGTGGAATCCGCCGGTACTTGGAAAATGTCGAAATTGCACGGGGTTTTGAATCGCTTTCCCACGAGGCGGCGTCCTCCCGGCGCTCGATTGAGGACCGCCTCGCCAGCCTTCTGCCGTTGGTAGTGGCGTTCGGAGCGACTCTTTATGAGTCACTCATTCAACTCTCGGAGTGTTCCTAAGCGTATGCCGGTTTCTCCAGCTGAACATACCCGTGGCTTGCTGCCCACGGCTGAAGATGGTTCTCGTCACGCGTCCGACGGTTTCACCGCGGGCGCGAACGATCTAATCCTGATCACCGGGGCCAATGGGTTCATTGGCCTTCGCCTGGTCGAAAACCTGCTACGGCGTGGCTTTTGCAACCTGCGCTGTTTTGTGCGGCGGCCCAGCCAGCGGCAAGTACTGGAAGCACTGCTGGCACGAGGTGAATTCGGATCGGCCCGGCTGGAGGTGGTTACCGGGAACCTGCTGTCCAGTGATGACTGCGTGGAGGCTACCAGGAACGCCGCAGTGGTCTTTCACCTGGCGGCGGGACGCGGCGAAAAATCGTTTCCCGACGCTTTCATGAACTCGGTGGTCACGACCCGGAATCTACTCGAGGCATGTTTGCTGCACAAATGCTTGCGGCGCTTTGTGAATGTCAGTTCGTTTACTGTGTATGCTAACGGGCAAAAAAAGAGCACCGTGCTGGATGAGTCCTGCCCCGTGGAAGACCGTCCGGAACGGCGCGGCGAGGCCTATTGCTTCGGCAAAGTGAAACAGGACGAACTGGTCTCCGAGTATGGCGAAAAATTCGGGATTCCGTATGTGATCGTTCGTCCAGGGTATGTGTACGGGCCGGGCAAGACGGCGATTACCGGACGCGTGGGCATCGATACCTTTGGAGTATTTTTGCATCTGGGCGGCTCGAACCAGATTCCGCTCACCTATGTCGACAACTGTGCCGATGCGATTGCACTGGCCGGTTTGAAGAAGGGCATCGATGGCGAGATCTTCAATATCGTCGACGATGAACTGCCTTCCAGCCGCGACTTCCTGCGTTTGTACAAGAGGAATGTGAAGGAGTTTCCGTCGTGGTATGTGCCTCATGCGATGAGTTTTGGGCTCTGCTATTTGTGGGAGAAGTATTCCCAGTGGTCAGCCGACCAGTTACCTCCGGTATTCAACCGGAAACGATGGCATGCAAATTGGCAAAAGACACGATACAGTAATGAAAAGCTGAAGGCTCGAACTGGGTGGGCGCCCCAGGTACCAATGGCGGAAGGGCTCGGCCGCTACTTTGAGGGATGTCGCCTTGCCGAGCATGATTAAAGCAGCCATCGTTGGATGCGGGAAGATTGCCGACTCGCATGCATCCCAGATGGGAAGAATTCAGGGATGCGAGATTGTGGGCGTCTGTGACCACGAGCCGCTCATGGCTCGTCAACTGTACGAGCGCTTTCCCGTCGGGAATTATTTCAGCGACCTGTCCGAACTCCTGCGGCAGGCTAAGCCTGATGTCGTCCACATCACCACCCCGCCCGAAAGCCATTTCGACATTGCCGCGACCTGTTTGCAGTCTGGAAGCCATGTTTACGTCGAGAAGCCCTTTACGGTGAATGAAAACGAAGCGCGCCGTCTGATTGCCCTGGCGAATGAACGCAATCTGAAAATTACCGCGGGCCACGACGACCAGTTTGGCCACGCCACACGTCGCATGCGGGCTCTGGTCCAGAGCGGATATTTGGGTGAGGGCCCGGTTCACATGGAGAGCTACTACTGTTACGAAATGGGTGGCGACAGCTACGCGGAAGCGGTCCTCGGGGACAAACGCCACTGGGTACGCCGGCTGCCGGGACAGTTGTTGCACAACGTGATCAGCCACGGCATTGCCCGTATCGCGGAGTTTATGACCACCGATTCGCCGCGAGTGATCGCGCACGGATTTACCAGTCCCTTTCTGAGGTCGAAAGGTGAAACGGAAATTATCGACGAACTGCGCGTGATCATCAGCGAAGGAGATCGCACGACGGCGTATTTCACGTTTTCGTCGCAAATGCATCCTTCGCTGCATTATTTTCGGATTTTTGGCAGAAAAAACGGGATCATGCTCGATCACGATCAGGAGACCATGATCAAGTTGCGTGGAACCCGGATGAAGAGTTATGCCGAGAAGTTCGTTCCTCCGATGATCTTTGCGCGCCAATACATGGGGAACCTGACTACCAATCTACGATCGTTCCTGGCGCGTGATTTCCACATGAAGTCGGGTATGAAGTATCTGATCGAATCTTTCTACCGGTCGATCGCGGAAGGAACCCCGGTGCCCATCCCGTACCGGGAGATTGTTCTGACGGCACACATTATGGACGAGATCTTCGCGCAGTTGCGCCAGCAATCCGCGGCCGCTGCGGCCGCTCCGCATCCCGTAGGCGTCAGCTAGTTCGGCTGTTTTCTCTTTTCCATCCCACCATCTAGATGTCGCCGGCTTTTGCAAAGTCCGGCACAACCTCGCGCACAGCGAACAGAATGGGTGCATCCGCAGTGATTACCGTTGGCAACAAGGAAGTCAAGATTCAGGGCGGACTGATCCGGATCGCCCATATTGACGGCGATAAGTACAATTTCCCGGACGATCCGGAACAATTTATCGCCGAACTGCAAAAATCCGGCCGCCGCGTCGATGTATTTACGTTTTTGCAGAAGCTGCCCGAAACCGCCCCGAAGTATACCTACCCGATGGAACTGGATAATCTTGCCGTGCTGCCGGTGTCGACCTTCGATCACTGGTGGAACCGTCAGATCCGGTCTTATCCGCGGAACCGGGCGCGGCAGGCGGAAAAGCGGGGCGTCGTGCTTCGCGAAGTGCCGTATGGAGACGAATTAATTCAGGGGATTTGCGGCATCTACAACGAGACGCCGGTGCGTCAGGGGAAGGCATTTCCCTATTACGGAATGACGCCCGACCAGGCGCGCGCGTATGCGGGAACCTATCTGGATCGCAGCATTTATGTGGGCGCGTTTGTCGGAGAGACAATGATTGGATTCATTAAACTGGTGATGGACGAGAACCACAACCAGGCGTGTCTGGTGCACATCCTGTCGATGGTGGAGCATAAGGACAAAGCCCCCACCAACGCGCTGATCGCGCACGCGGTGCGCTGCTGTGCCGAGCGCAAGGTTCCATTTCTGGTGTATGAGCATTTCACATACGGCAAGAAAGAGGGAGACAGTCTCAGTCACTTCAAAGAGGTGAATGGGTTCCAGCGCATCGATTTGCCGCGCTATTACGTTCCCTTGACCCCCATCGGACGCGCTGCGTTGCGCTTTGGTTTTCATCATCGTCTGATCGATCGTTTGCCCGAGTCCTGGCTCGGCAAACTGCGTGACTGGCGTAAAGCCTGGTATGACCGCAAACTGCAAACGGTTACCGAGGTCTAAGGACGCATGCCAGGGATCGTCGGACTCATCACCAAACTGCCGCGAGCGCAGGCGGAGGCTCAACTGCTGCGCATGGTTGAGTCGATTCGTCATGAGTGTTTTTATCGAACTGGGACGTGGATCGATGAAAACCTCGGCGTCTACGTCGGATGGGCCGTCCGTGAGAATTCCTTTTGTGATGGGCTGCCGATCCTGAACGAAAAGGGCGATGTGTGCCTGGTGCTCTCGGGGGAGGTCTACTCTGAACCCGACGTTGTTCGCCGGCTTAAAGAACGCGGACATTCTTTCCCAGACGATGGCTCAGCCTATCTCGTCCATCTATATGAAGAAGACCAGACTTTTCCCGATGGTCTGAACGGCATGTTTCAGGGGCTCGTGACCGATCGCACGCGCGGGACTGCAACCCTGTTTAACGACCGCACCGGAATGCACCACGTTTGCTATCACGAGTCCACAGACGGGTTTTATTTCGCGGCAGAAGCGAAGGCCATCCTGGCGGTGCGGCCGGAATTGCGCGCGCCCGACCCGCGCAGTATCGGAGAGTTGGTGGCGTGCAGTTGCGTTCTGGAAAACAGAACGATCTTTCAAGGCATCCACATTCTGCCATCCGCTTCGGCCTGGACCTTCCGCAACGCGGCTCTCGAACAAAAAACGATCTACTTTGAGCCCGCCGAATGGGAACATCAGACACCGCTCGGGCGGGATGCCTATTACGAGCAGCTGCAGAACGTTCTCTCCCGAAACTTGCCGCTCTATTTTGGCGGTCGCGAGAAAGTGGGGATGACCTTGACGGGCGGTTTGGATACGCGCGTCATCATGGCGTGTTATGCTTCCGTTCCTGGAACGCTTCCTACCTATACGTTCGGGAGCATGTACCGGGAAAATTACGATGTCCGGATCGGGCGTCGAGTCGCGGAAGTCAGTGGGCAGCCGCATCAGGTAATCCCGGTTGGCGAAGAATTTCTGCGCAATTTTTCTCGCTATGCCGAACGCAGTGTGTACCTGACCGAAGGTACGGTGGATGTGTACCGGGCTTCCGATCTTTACGTCAGCGAAAAAGCGCGGCAGATTGCTCCTGCCAAAGTGGTTGGAACCTACGGGAGCGAAATCGTACGCCAGGCCGTGATGTTCAAGCCGATGCCGCCTGCGCCAGGCGTGTTTCGTCCGGAAATGCTGGCATACGTGCAACAGGCGAGTGATACGTATGCGTCGTTGCGGCAGCAGAATCCGGTTACGTTCGCGGCATTCCGGCAGTCGCCCTGGTATCATCACGGAATTCTCGCGCTGGAGCAAAGCCAGCTTTCCGTGCGGTCGCCGTTTCTCGACAACGACTTTGTGCGTACCGTGTTTCGCGCTCCGAAAGAGTACAACTCGCACGGCGAAGACATTCGACTACGCTTGATCGGGAGCAATCCGGCGCTGGCCAGTTTTCGAACCGACCGCGGCGTGGGTGGCTACTCTGGGGCGGTGATCTCGGCGTGGGCGCGCAATTCTCTGGAGTTCACTTTCAAGGCCGAATACGCTTACGATTACGGAATGCCGCAATGGCTCACGCGAATGGACCATGGCGTCTCGGCATTGCATCTCGAACGACTGTTTCTCGGCCGCCACAAACTCTTGCATTTTCGAGTCTGGTATCGCGATCAGCTGGCGGAATATGTCCGCCAAATGTTGCTCGACGCGCGCACGCTTTCCCGGCCTTATCTCGAGAGCAAGAATGTTGAAGGGATGGTGCGGGGACATCTTGCGGGCGACCGCAATTACACCACGGCGATCCACAAGCTGCTTACGTTAGAGCTGGTGCATCGCCTGTTTCTGGATGCCCAATGACCGAGGTCGCCACGCTCGTATTCCTGGTGGGTATCCTGGGGCTTTTTTGGCTGGACAGGGACTCCCGAGCCCACACATCCAGAGCTCTTTGGTTGCCGGTATTCTGGCTGCTGATCATCGGATCGCGGCCGGTATCGGTCTGGTTGCAGGGCCAACGAACCGTCCTGGCGAACGGATTCGAGGATGGGAGTCCGTTGGACCGAAGTGTTTTTCTGGTGTTGATCATCCTCGCGCTGGCCGTATTGTTTCAGAGGAGGGCGGCCATCGGCAGAGTAATGAGAGGCGCCTGGCCAGTGGTTCTTTTTTTTGCGTATTGCGCGGTCAGCATCGTTTGGTCAGACTATCCCGACGTGGCAGCGAAGCGCTGGTTCAAGTCGCTTGGCGATTTGGCGATGATCCTGATTATCGCAACCGACCCGGACCGGCTGAACGCGCTGAAACGGTTTCTCGCGCGGGTTGGATTCATCCTGTTGCCGTGGTCGATCCTCCTGATCAAGTACTACGGTGATCTCGGACGCGCCTATAGCAAGTGGGAAGGGACGGCGTTCTATGTAGGTGTGGCTTCTGACAAGAACATGCTGGGCATGACCTGCATGATCTTTGGCCTGGGGGCGGCGTGGCGGTTTATCAACGAGTTGCGGGGGGCGGGCCGGCGCAAGATCCTCATCGTGCATGGAACCATCTACGGAATGGCCTGGTGGCTGATCTCGACCGCGAATTCCATGACCTCCCTGTCTTGCTTCGGCATGGGCACCGCGTTGATGTTGGCCACCAGTTTTCCCCGAATGGCCCGGCGTCAGGCTCGCGTGCATCTGATGGTCGCGGCGATACTGTTGCTCAGTTCTTCGGTGCTCTTTCTCAATATCGGGGGAGGCGTCCTGAGCGCGATGGGACGAAATCCTACCCTCACGGGCCGGACGGACTTGTGGCATCAGCTTTTTCTCATCGACCGTTCGCCTTTGGTGGGGGCCGGTTTTGAGAGCTTTTGGTCGCCCGAGCGCGTGGATGTCCTGGAGAAGGCTCTGCTCTGGGCCCCCAATGAAGCGCACGACGGTTACCTGGAAGTTTATTTGAACCTTGGTTGGGTCGGCGTTTTTCTGTTGGGACTCATCATTGTTGTGGGCTATCGCGCAGTGCTGAGGTGTCTCCGACGGGATCCGGAAACGGGGCCTCTAAGGCTGAGTTACTTTGTGGTCGGGTTAGCCTACAGTTTTACGGAGGCCGGTTTCAGAAATTTGACACCAATCTGGATCGCCTTTTTGCTGGCGGTCATCGGCATTCCATCTCCGCGGACTGCGGGGACTACCTCCAAGCCTTCGGTCCCAGAGCGCACCGCCAGTAATTCAGCGCTCGCCCTCGCCGGGCAGGAAGTGATTGCCGGGTAAGCCGTGCTGTCACCGCAATGAGCACTTATTCAACAGACATATCGCAGCAGGTTGATCCACTGCTTCCCGTGGATGTCCCTCCACCCCCGCGGCGAGAGATTAAGATCGGGTTGCTCACCGGTGGCTTTGATCGTCCTTATGCTTTCGGTCTGGCCATGGCGTTGGCCGCAAAAGGCGTGTCGATCGACGTGATTGGTGGCTCCGAGGTGGATAGCCCCGAGATGCACACCACGCCGGGGCTGAACTTTGTCGATGCCTACGGCGACCCGCGAAACGAGACGGGGCTGCTCGCACGGCCTGCCCGGGTGCTGAAATCCTATCTACGGATTCTGTGGTACTCGGCCCGCACCGACGCGAAAATCCTGCACGTGCTCTGGAATAACAAGTTCCCGTTTTTCGACCGCACGCTGCTCATGATGCTTTACAAGCTGGGCGGTAAGAAAATTGTGTTCACAGCCCATAATGTCAATGCGGGTAAGCGAGACGGCAACGATTCCTTGCTCAACCGGCTTACGTTGAAGATCCAGTACCGGATGTCGGATCACATCTTTGTGCATACGGAAAAAATGAAGAGCGAATTGCTGGAGGAGTATGGCGTTCGCCCGGAAGCTGCGACAGTCATTCCGTTCGGCATTAATAATTCGGTGCCTGATACTGCCCTGACGACGGCCGACGCGCGGCGCAGGCTGGGCTTCGGAAATGGAGAGAAGATCGTTCTTTTCTTTGGCGCGATCCGGCCGTATAAGGGGCTGGAATGTCTGGTGGCGGCATTTCAGCTGGTCGCAGCTTCGCGTCCGGAGTATCGGCTGATTATTGCGGGCGAGTCGAAAAAGGGGTCGGAACAGTATTGGTTGGACATTCAGAAATCGATCGAGAGCCATCCCACGCGGAATCAGGTGATCCAGAAGATCGAGTTTGTGCCCGACATCGAAGCGGAATCGTATTTCAAGGCGGCGGACGTCACCGTGCTGTCGTATACGGAAGTGTTTCAGAGCGGCGTACTGTTTCTCGCGTACAGTTTTGGGTTGCCAGTCATCGCGTCGGACGTGGGGTCATTTCGCCAGGACATTATCCCGGGCGAAACAGGCCTGGTCTGCAAGGCCCGCGATTCGGGCGATCTGGCGCACACGCTTGAACAATATTTTGCTAGCGAGTTATTTCGGAAACTGGATCGGCATCGCCCGCGGATTCGCGACTTTGCCAACGCGCGCAATTCCTGGGGCGTAGTCGGCGAGATGACGCGCAACGTCTACCTTGAACTTTCCGGACGGTAATTTCCGCTTCCAGGTTTCCCTGAGAGGAATGAATGTCTACTGTGACACTGACTCCCGAGATCGCCGAGAAGAACGCGGGTGAGAAAAGCGAAATCCATCAATCGATTGCCGGGTTATCCACATGGTTGGAGAGCAACGATTACCGCGGCTATGACACGTTTGACGGGCTCAATGCCCGCTTTGTCCGTCCGCTGACTCTTGAAAACAAATTTCTGCGGACTGTTCTACAGCAAGGAGTTCGGCGGTTTCCTCTCAATCTTCGCCCGCTGCTGGGAGTTCGAAAGGGACACTCTACCAAAGGGATGGGTTTTCTGGCGCGTGGTTTCATGCGCCTCCACACCGCGACCGGAGAAAAGATCTGGGCAGACAAAGCGGAATATTGTTTGCAGTGGCTGATCGAGAATCAATCACCGGGATACCGCGGTGCGTGCTGGGGAAATCATTTTGATTACCAATCGAGAAGTTTCTATCTGCCCAAGGGCGTACCGACGGTGGTGTGGACTTCTCTCATAGGACACGCGTTTCTCGACGGTTACGACCACTTCAAGAATGACCGCTATCTGGAGATTGCCGTCAGCGCCTGCGAGCATATCCTGCAGGATCTGGCGCTGTGTCCGGACGGCGAGGGTGCTTGCATCAGCTACGTTCCGACCGGCGTAAGCCTGGTCCATAACGCCAACACCCTGGGCGGAAGCCTGCTCGCGCGAACGTATTCCCATACTCGCAAGGAAGCGTATCGAGAGGTGGCGCAGAAGGCGATCCAGTATACGGCGCAGTATCAGCGCCCGAATGCGTCGTGGTGGTACGGCGAAAAAGCGAACCTCCATTGGGTGGACAACTTCCACACCGCCTATGTGCTCGATTGCTTCAAGCATTATTCGGACAGCACCGGCGACGGCCGCTTCGATCAGCACATGATGCGGGGCTACGAGTACTGGAAAGAGACTTTCTTTCTGGCGGACGGAACGCCGCGCTACTACGACCGCAAAACTCTGCCGCTGGATATTCAATGCGCTTCCCAGGCCATCGACACGCTGGTATTTTTCCAGGAGCGCGATCCCGAAGGTCTCGCGCTGGCGGCGAAAGTAGCCCACTGGACGATCGCGCACATGCAGGATCGATCGGGATATTTTTACTATCGACGCTACAAGGGCAACATGGTGAACAAGACTCCGACGCTGCACTGGGGTCAGGCGACGATGATGTGTGCGCTGGCGGGACTGTACAGGCGGCTGTAGGACGACTCCGCTAGCTTCTACCCCTCTTTCCATGAAAAAGAAAAAAGTTTTGATCATCGTCGAGAACCTGCCGGTTCCATTCGACAGCCGCGTCTGGAAAGAGGCTTGTTCTCTGCGCGAGAATGGCTACGAAGTCAGCGTTTTGTGCCCGCGTGGGAAAGGCTATGCGAAAGGGTACGAACTGCTGGAGGGCATCCATGTGTACCGGCATCCCATGCCTCCGGAAGGAAACAGCCCGGCGGGATATGTATGGGAATACGGCTGCGCCTTGCTGTGGGAGTTCCTTTATTCGTGGTGGATTTATCTGCGCTGCGGATTTCAGGTGATCCAGGGTTGCAATCCTCCGGACAATATTTTCCTGGTGGCCTTGCCCTTCAAACTGCTGGGTGTGAAATATATCTTCGATCATCACGATGCCAACCCGGAGCTCTATCTTTCGAAGTACGAGAAGGAAGGGTTGTTTTACAAGGCGCAAGTGTGGCTGGAGAAGATGACATTTCGCGTGGCAGACGTGGTCATGTCGACGAACCACAGCTACAAAGAGTTGGCGGTGCGGCGGGGAGGTCTGGCCCCGGAAGACGTGTTTGTCGTGCGCAACGGTCCCGACCTGGAGACGTTCAAGGCGGTCACGCCGAAACCGGAATTGAAGTATGGCAAGCCTTATTTGGTGGGCTATGTGGGGACGATGAGTATTCAGGAAGGCCTCGACATCCTGCTCGAAGCGGCTCAGAAGATCAAGAGTCAGGGACGCAGCGATGTTCATTTCACCTGTGTGGGTGGCGGACCGGGATTGGTCGCACTACGCCAGATGAACAAGGACATGAATCTGGAAGACATGGTGAATTTCACCGGGCGGATACCGGACGCGCAGTTGCTGGATATTCTCTCGACCGCCGATGTCTGCGTGAATCCGGACAAGCCCTGCGAGATGAACGATATTTCAACCATGATCAAGGTCATGGAATACATGGCGCTGAGCAAGCCGATCGTGCAGTTCGATTTGAAAGAAGGCCGATTCAGCGCGGGTGACGCGGCGGTGTATGCCAGCAACAATGGAAATCAAGTCGGTGATTTCGCCGCCAAGATTCTGTGGCTGCTGGAACATCCCGAAGAGCGCAAGAAGATGGGCGAATTTGGGCGGCAGCGGGTAGAGAAAGAGCTGGCCTGGGAATATTCCGTAGCCAATCTGCTCGCCGCTTATGAGCGGGTTTTCAATAAGAAAGCGGGCCATGAGTGAAACACGTGGTTCGCGAAATACAGAAGAAGCGTTAGAGATTCAATTTGCCAATCGAAGAGAGGAGGTTCCGTGAAACCATTCGTATCCATTCTCATTCCCGCCTACAATTCGCAAAAATGGATCGCTGAAAGTATCGAGTCGTCGCTGACGCAATCCTGGGAGAGAAAAGAGATCATCGTTGTGGACGATGGTTCCAGGGACCGTACTCTTGAGGTTGCCCGGCGCTATGAATCCAAGAATGTGCGCGTCGTGACGCAAGTAAACCAGGGCGCGGCGACGGCCAGAAATGCGGCTTTTTCGCTGGCCCAGGGAGATTACATCCAGTGGCTTGACGCCGACGATGTGATGGACAGTCATAAGATCGAAAGCCAAGTCAACAAACTCGCGGATGGTTTAAGCAAGAGGGTGTTGCTCTCCGGCGCCTGGGGACACTTCATTTACCGCAAACGCAAAGCCCGCTTCGTTCCCAGCTTACTTTGGCATGATCTGTCGCCGGTCGAGTGGTTGCTGCGGAAGATGGGAAGCAATCTTCATATGCAGACCGCCACCTGGCTGGTCAGCCGGGAGATTACCGAAGCGGCGGGCCCCTGGAATACTCAGCTCTCCACGGACGACGACGGCGAATACTTCTGCCGCATACTCATGCAAAGCGAAAGCGTCCGTTTTGTTCCCGAATCCAAGGTCTACTATCGCGCGTGCGGGACCAGCAGCCTCAGCTATGTCGGAAGCTCCGACAAGAAGATTGAGTCGCTGTTTCTTTCGATGAAACTGCACATGCAATATCTGCGATCGCTCGAAGACAGCGAACGTACCCGGGCGGCATGCATCAGCTACATCCGCACGTGGTTGCCCGAGATCTGTCTGTACCGAATGGATATCGCTCAACAGCTGCAACAACTGTGTATTGAGCTCGGCGGAGAAGCGAAAGCGCCGCGCCTGCCCCGGAAATACCGCTGGCTGGAGAGGACTGTCGGCTGGCACATGGGACGCAAGGCCGAACTGACGCTGCAAGCGACGCGGGCGAACCTCAATGTCGCTTTGGACAAAGCGATGCAACGGTGGGAGAACTGGACTGGGGTGACGGCAGAGCCGCCCGATGCAGCCTCTCACGAATTAACCACTGTTCGATGAGCTGATCCACCAGGACTTCCGGACCACCCCCAACGAAAGGTAAACCAAAATGGTGATTACTTGTACTCCGCTACGCATCTCTTTTTTTGGAGGCGGAACCGACTACCCAGTCTGGTACCGCGAGCATGGCGGCGCAGTGTTGGCGACAACCATCAATAAATGCTGCTATATCACGGTCCGGAGACTGCCGCCCTTCTTCGAATTTCATAGCCGGATTTCGTATTCGCGCGTCGAAAACGTGGTTAAGAACAATGAGATCCAGCATCCTTCGGTGCGCGCCTGCCTCGAATTTATGAAGATGGAAGAAGGAGTAGAAATCCATCACGTCGCGGATCTGCCCGCGCGAACCGGACTCGGCACCAGTTCGGCGTTTACCGTGGGACTCCTGCTTGGTCTTTATGCGCTGAAAAACCAGATGCGCGACAAACATTCCCTGAACTCGGACGCGATTCACGTGGAGCAGGAAATCGTGAAAGAGGCCGTCGGCTCCCAGGATCAGACCAGCGCTGCCTACGGCGGGTTCAACCGGATCAATTTTCGTACGGACGGCAGTATCGAGGTCAACCGAATTCTGGCAGACCCGAAGCGCCTGGCGGATTTGGAAAACAATCTGGCGCTTTTCTTTACCGGCTTTTCACGGACGGCGTCCGAGATTGCCACCGAGCAGGTGAAAATCACCCCTCACAAACAGAAAGAACTGGACGCGATGCACCAGTTGGTGGGAGAAGCCGAATCCATCGTCGCCAGTCCCCATCGTTCACTCGACGAATTCGGCCGCCTGATGCACGAGAGCTGGCAGATCAAGCGTTCGCTGACTCAAAAAATATCCAACGCCAAGATCGACGAAATCTATCAAGCAGGCCTGGACGCCGGAGCCCTGGGCGGCAAACTGCTCGGCGCGGGGGGGGGCGGATTCATGCTGTTTTATGTGTCGCCCGAGAAACGACAGGCATTGCGTGAACGGTTGAAGAAACTGTTGTGCGTGCCTTTTGGTTTCTCCAACAAGGGCAGCCATGTCGTGGTTTACGAACCGGAAGAACAATTCGACGCCTCCATCATTGAGGAGCGGTCGGTCGTGTATGCCCAGCGCGGCTAAGCAGAGTGAATATCCATGTCATCAATCCGCTTGTAGACAGCCGTTGGAACGAACTAGTAAATAGTCATCCCCGCGCGTCCGCATTTCATAGCCAAGGATGGCTGCAGGCGCTGGCCCACTCTTACAAATATGAGCCGGTAGCATTAACCACGGAGCCGGCCGCTGAGCCTTTGCAGAACGCGGTGTTGTTTTGCAGAGTCAGCAGCTGGATCACCGGAAGAAGGTTGGTCTCGGTTCCTTTCGCGGACCATTGCGACCCCTTGCTCGCGCGCGGGGACGAAATGGGAACCTTCGTGGAATGGTTGCAGGCGCATTGCGGTTGGTCGAAATATCGTTATGCGGAGTTGCGGCCAAGCCTGCAGAGCGCGATCCACGGATTGCAGCCTCGCCAGTCGTTCTGGCTCCACAACCTGGATCTCAGTCCCACGATCGAACGGCTTTTTGAAGGCCTGCACAAGGATTCCATTCAACGAAAAATCAGGCGGGCGGTGAAGGAAGGCCTAGTCTGCGAATCGGGGCGCACGGCACGACATCTGGACGAGTTCTATACGCTGCTGCTGAAAACCAAGAGGCGTCATCGACTATTCCCACAGCCACGAAGTTGGTTCCAGGATTTACTGCATTGCCTTGGCGACAAAACCGAGATCCGGATAGCTAAGAAGGGTGACATCCCGGTGGCCGCCATGCTCACAATCCGTGAAGGCTCAACTGTTATTTACAAATATGGATGTTCGGACGAAAAGTACCATCAGTTGGGTAGCATGCCTTTCTTGTTTTGGACACTGATCGAGGAAAGTAAAGCGGCTGGAGCCGCTGCGCTTGATCTAGGGCGCTCCGATCTGGACCGCGAAGGGCTGATCACTTTCAAGGACCGTTTCGGAGCCGCGCGAAGGCCGCTGCACTATTACCGGGTAACCGGTTCCAACCAGAGCGGGCGGGAAAGCACTTTCAACCCAAGGCTGATGGGGCGCCTGATTTCGATACTGCCGGACATGGCGCTGACTACCGGGGGACGCTGGTTGTATCGCCACATGGGGTAGATTCAGCAACTGCGGCGGGCGCCTTTGCGGCCCTTCAGGTTTCGAACGGCCAATGTCCGAAAGAGCACAGAGGCCCTGCCCGGGTGACGTGATCGATGCACTTTCGTGTCTTGAGGGGGGCGAGACTGGCCCGTAGACTTGATTCCAGGAAGCCCCCAGCTTTGATCCCCCGAGGGCGTTGAGTTCGGACCTGAGCTCCGGTGGATTTCCTGAAAAGTATTTGCGACTCTTTCGGGAAGGGGCGATCAACGGAGCTCAATGAGACGCAAATCGTCGCTTTTATTCTTGTCCATTTCGATATTGCTCTGTTTGACGGCCCCGTCCTTTGCTCAGATGTGGGCCGGTATCTTGAGTCCTTCGCGCGCCGTCGATTGGTCGGCAACGCATCCTGGCGTTACGGGCGGGGCGATCGGCGGATTGCCTGACACGAATTGGACTAACTGTACGACCTCCGCCTGCAACACGCTGTTCGGTGGAAGCGTGACACAAGCCACCGTGCAAAATGCGCTCGCCAGTTGCTCCGGAAATCAGGTAGTGAGAATTCCTGCCGGTTCGTTTTCTCTGGTGGGATGGAAGAACACCACCAGCAACTGTGTGTTGCGCGGAGCTGGCGCCGACCAGACGATCATTACGCTGACCAACGCAGTGAGTTGCCCGAGCGGTATTACCGGGTGGGTCGGTGTCTGTAACGGTTCGAGGAGCCAAAACTGGAAGGGCGGCAACGCGAACGGACCGGTTAACGTGAGCGGAAGCTTCGCTAAAGGCCAAACCACGCTGACTTTTGCCAGTGTCCCTAACCTCCGAGTGGGCGGGATTGTGATTCTCGATCAACTCGACGACACCACGGACTTTGGCGGCGCTCTCATCTCACAATCTACCAACACCATCACCGCCGGTTCTCCGACCTGCGCCTCTACTGGGAACGCGGCCCCCTGCGGCACAAAGGGGCCGGTTTCACTGGAGGGAAACAACGGTGGGGCGCAACGAAACGGACGCGAACTGTCGCAGATTGTGACTGTGACAGGCTGTGGCGGCGTAACCAGCCAAGGTTCGCTCTGTTCTGGATCGAACGTTTCGGTGACGTTTACGCCCGGCTTGGCCATGGCGAACTGGAACAACAACAACTCTCCTCAAGCATGGTGGGCCAATTCGGCCGATCTGCTTACGAACGGGGGGATCGAGGACATGTCGATCGACGTGAGTGGGGCGGGAGCGGTCCCCGGCATCGCGATTTCGAACGCAAGTAATTTCTGGGTCAGGGGTGTGCGAACGATCAATTCAAACCGTTCCCATGTTCAACTGGACTACGCAACCCATGTCACGGTCCGGGATAGCTACTTTTTTCTGACTCAAAATTCAATGAGCCAGAGCTACGGCGTCGAATGTGACGATGCGTCGGATGTGCTGGTGGAAAATAATATCCTGCAGGCCATCGTAAGCCCGATGATGATCAATGGTGCCTGTACCGGTGCGGTTTACGCGTACAACTTTCAGATCAACAACTACTACAGTGCGAGTTCGGGCTACAACATTCCCGGCACGGACCTCCATACGGCTGGCATCGATAACATGCTGTTTGAGGGAAACTACGGAAACGTTTTTACCGGCGATGTGTTCCACGGTTCCCAGAACTTCGTAACCCTATTCCGCAATCGTTTCACTGGACCTCAACCGAAATGCTGGATCAGCGGATCGCCCTACAGCAACGCTAACTTCGGGGCGTGCAACAACAGCCTCAACGTCATTCAGAATCTCTCCTACTCGCGGCTGCACAACTACATTGGCAACGTTCTCGGAACTACGGGGACGAATACGAACTATCAGAGCGGTGCGGACAACACGCTGATCTGGGACATCGGGCACGGGAACACGGAAGGGTCGGTAACTGTGCCGGATGATCCGAACGTGCTGTCGTCTATGATGCGCTGGGGAAATTGTGATAGTGCAACCGGATTTGGATCGTGCCGCTTTAACGCCAGCGAAGTGCCGAGTGGATTAACCGGATCCCAGGCGCCATACGTGAATCCGGTTCCGGCGACCAATACCCTACCGCCGTCTTTTTACTACACTTCGACGCCCTTCTGGTGGCCCACCGGGAAAGCGTGGCCTCCCATTGGTCCGGACGTGAGCGGCGGGAATCTTGCCGGCGTCGGCGGGCGCGGGAACACGATCCCGGCGCAGGACTGCTTTCTGAGTGTCATGGGTGGACCGAGTGATGGGACTGGGCCTGTATTGAGCTTCAACGCCGACTCCTGCTATGGCGCGGGTGTAGAGCCGGCGCCTCCGACGGGACTTGCAGCTACTGTGAAGTAGCAAGCCAAAATCCTTTTAGAACGAAATCCGATTTCCGGGTGTACGTCCCCGTTTACTGATTCATACTTTCCGATCAAAGTTCCGCTTTCGCATCGGCGGAAAGCGCGATTGTATGTACGCGACCCTCCCCCATTGATTTAGGCAGTCATACTTCCAACATGATGCGCAATTCACAAGGAGCAGAATGAACAAGACCGCCCTGGTCACTGGCGCTGAGGGATTCATCGGTTCCAATATGGTGAAATTCCTACAGGCCAAGGGGTGGAACGTGGTGGGAACGTATCGCCCGCACGAGTCCAATTCCTTTCCAAAACTTCCGAACGTGAAATTTGTGCAATGCGATCTGCGCAACGGCCAGCGCGTGGAGCAGGCGGTTCAGCAGTCCCAGCCCACGCACATTTTCCATCTGGCCGCGCAGAGTCTGCCGACGGTGTCATGGTCCGACCCGGTATTTACTTTTGAATCGAACATTATGGGGTCGCTATATCTTTTCGAAGCCGTGCGCTACATGAAGAAGCGTCCGATAGTGGTGTCGGCGTGTTCGAGCGCGGAGTATGGCAACGTTCCACCGTCCGCGGTGCCGGTCACCGAGGATTACCCGCCGACCCCGCTGCATCCCTATGGCATCAGTAAACTTTGTCTGGACTTGCTGGCGCGCGAGTACCATGCCGACTATGGAGTTCCCACGGTGAACATCCGCTTGTTCAATACCACGGGGCCGGGGAAAACGAATGACGCGCCTTCGGACTTCGTTCGCCGCATCATTCGGATCAAAAAGGGGCTCCAGCCGCCGGTCTTGGAGGTGGGGAATCTGAAGCCGCGTCGTGCGTTCCTCGACGTGCAGGACACGGTGCGCGGTTTCTATGCGGCGGCCATGAAAGGCAAGCGGGGCGAAGTCTACAACTTATGCGCTCCCAGGACCTACGAAATTGGCGAACTGCTGCAGATGGCAATCGGGTTATCGGGCGTAAAAGCGGAAGTGCGCGCCGCGCAACAACTGATGCGGCCATCGGACGAGAAGATTATTTTCGGCAGCACCGACAAGATCCGCAGGGATACGGGCTGGAAACCGCTGCGGTCGGTGGAGCAGACCCTGAGTTCGATGATCGAGTACTGGGACCGGGTGTTGTAGTGGGTCATTCGCCGGCGAATCACAAGACGCTCGATATTCCCGCGCTACTTCTGGTTGGCGGGAAGGGGACACGATTGCGGTCGGTGGTGCCGTTGGCGCCGAAGCCGATGGCGACGGTGGGGGAGAAGTCCTTTCTCGAATTGCTGGTGCGTCAGTTGCGCTCGCAGGGCATCCACCGGCTGTTGATGTGTTCGGGATATCTGGCGGAGCAGATTGAGGAAAAATTCGGAGATGGCCGCGCCTGGGATGTTTCGATTACGTATTCCCGGGAGCCCGAGCCGAGGGGCACCGGAGGCGCGGTAAAACTGGCACAGAGTCATCTCGCGGAATTTCCGGACTTTCTGGTTATGAACGGCGACTCGTTTCTGGAAATGGATTTTGCGCGACTGGTTCAATTCCATCGGGAACACGCCGGGCTGGCCAGCATGGCGGTGGTGCCGGTTGAGGATGCGGGACGCTATGGAACGGTTCGCCTCGATGCGGAACGCCGCGTCGTTGGGTTCGCCGAGAAAACCGGAAACAATGCGCCGGGAGTGATCAACGCCGGCGTCTACGTTTTCAACCGCGCGATTTTCGATCACATTCCTTCAGGGCCGGCGAGTCTCGAACGCGACGTATTCCCAGAAGTGCTCGCAGACGGCGTGCACGCCTTGGAGCAACGCGGAATTTTCATCGACATTGGAACGCCGGAAGATTATGCGCGGGCACAGCTCATTTGTGACCGGCTGTACGCAGCGGCGTTCGGCCAATAAGGACCACGCTACGGAGAATAATGACCCAGTCCAATAATTTCGAACTGCGGGTGCGACGATCCATCGAAGCGTCGATTGCGGTCAAACAACTGCTGCTCAACGACTCCGGTATTGTCTCGGGCATGGCGCGAGTCAGTGAGATATTGGTCGAGGCGTTTCGAAAAGGGAACAAGCCCCTTTTGTTTGGTAACGGAGGCAGCGCGGCCGACGCGCAACATATCGCCGCAGAATTTGTGGGACGGTTCGCATTCGACCGTCCGGCACTGCCGGCGCTGGCGCTGTCCGTAAATACGTCGGCGGTGACGGCGATCGGAAATGATTACGGCTTCGACTTGCTGTTTGCGCGGCAGATTGACGCGTTGGGCCGGGCTGGAGATGTCGCCGTCGGGATTTCCACCAGCGGCAATTCACCCAATGTGTTGCAGGGAATATCCAGCGCGAAAATACTGGGACTGCACACCGTTGCCCTCACCGGTGCTTCCGGCGGGAAACTCAAAGGAGTGGCGGATCTTTGCCTGTGTGCTCCATCCAACGAAACGCCGCGCATCCAGGAGTGCCATATCTTGATCGGCCACATTATCGCGGAACTCGTGGAAGAAACGATCTTTCATGAATAGAGCCGCATTTCTCGATCGTGACGGGGTGATCAACCGGAAAGCCCACGAGGGCGAGTACATCACCCGATGGGAGGACGTGGAGATCCTGCCTGGGGTCTCGGAGGCGATCGCGAGTCTGAATCGTGCCGGATTTCGGGTGATTGTGGTGACAAATCAACGGTGTGTGGCAAAGGGTCTGATCACCATCGCTGAACTCGAAATGCTACACCAGAAAATGTGCGGCCGGTTGAAGAATGCGGGAGCGGTGATCGACGCGGTGTATTACTGTCCGCACGAAAACGAGCCAAAATGCGGATGCCGTAAGCCGGCTCCTGGGATGCTGCTGGACGCGGCGCGTGATCATTCGATTGACCTCAACGTTTCCTGGATGATTGGTGATTCGGAAGCTGACGTGGAGGCCGGCCGCCAGGCCGGATGCAAAACAGCGCTCGTGGCAGGCAATCACAAAATGGAGCGAGACCAGCCGGAACTGGTAGTACCGTCGCTGCTCGTAGCGGCTGAAGAAATCCTTCTACGAGAAGGGATCAGCAATTCAGAGAACGATCGGGTGGCGTCCGAATATCGGCAACAATGAATACGAATCTGAGTGCTTCAGATGCGACGCAGAACCAGTCTTCCGTGGACGAATCGTCCAAGAAGATTGGTCTTTTGTTCCTCATGGGCGGCGGCAATTTAGGAGACGACGCCACCCAGGATGGAATGATCGCTAGCATCAAGAAGCGCTGGCCGAGTGCCACGATTTGGGCATTCTCCATGAATCCCGAATACACCTTGGGAAGATATGGCATTCCGTCGTACCCAATCAGCCGACACGGTTGGAAATTCGGTAATAAAGTGGACAGCACCAAGGTAAGCTTCAAGGACAAAGCAAAGAGCGCCGCCGGCAAATATCAACCTATTTTTACGGTACTAAAAGCAATCAAAAAGGTGGCCCTCGGGCTGCCGCGCGCTTTTTTGGGTGAGCTGTCGCTATTCGTTAACTCATTTTTGGCGGTGCGGAAATTAGACATTCTGGTCATCAGCGGCGGTGGCCAATTAGTTGAATCATCCGGCAGCGTGTGGTCATTGTCGGCGGGTCCCTGGAAGTTCCCATGTACCGTTTTCAAGTGGGTGCTGCTAGCCCGGCTGAATGGCGTGAGGCGCGTCGTTTTCAATGTCGGGGCCGGCCCTCTTGCTCATACGATCAGCAGGTCATTTGTCAGGGGAACTCTATCTCTCTCGGACTACTCCTCGGTTCGTGACGAAGAATCAAGAACACTGCTCAAGCAAATTGGAGTCAAAGGCAACCTGCCGGTATTTCCCGATAGCGCATACACCCTGAAAATCCCGGTACAGGTTCTTGCTTGCGCGGGAAGTGAAACGAAGTCAGTTGTGGGGCTTGCTCCGATGGCGCTAGGGGATCCTCGCCGCTCCTCCGAGCACGATCGCATCTCCAGCGATGTTTTGACGCGGCGGCTGGGCGCTTTTTCCTCGTGGCTGATCGACAAAGAATACGACGTGACCCTGTTTTGCAGTGATATCGCCGCCGACCCGCCCTTTATCGCGGAACTGGAGAGGATGTTGGCGCCGCTGACCGAAGACATTGGCCGCAGGACGACCGCTCCTTTCCGTCGTGTTCACCAGTGGACGGTCGAAGAGCTGTTGGGGAATATGGCGAGGATGGACTACATCGTGGCCAGCCGCTTTCACACTATTGTGCTCGCCCACATACTGAATAAACCCGTTCTTGCTATATCGGCTCATCCAAAAGTAACGTCGCTGATGAATGACCTGGGACTAGCTCAGTATTGCGTGGACGTCGCAGATTGCGAATTGGCCGTACTAACGGACAAGTTTCACGCTCTCGTGCGGGATCGTGAGGCAATCGAAGACCGCATGGCGGCTAGGCTCGAGAATTATCGGGCGAGGCTGTCTGAACAATTCGACGAGCTGTTTTCACCGGCCATGATGCAATATGCCTCGCGCTGAAATTCAATTCTTGTTCCTTGTTGGGATCCGCGATCGCTCGTTGATGTTAGCGGACAATCGATGGTGTCATCGACTGAGCGTCCTAGAGCGGGGGAGGGTACAAGTGGTTCTCAAATACAAGGGGGCGAGTCCGAAACTCATGTTCCAGCGTCTAGCGAAGTTCCGGCTTTCTCGCAAAGCCATCAACGTTTATCTTAACCAGAGTCGACGAATTTGGGAGCATCTGCCCGGTTCGGTGCGGCTGGGTCTGGCAGGCCGTATTTATGGCAGGCATCTGCATAGCCTCGTCTGTCTGCGCTCCGAGCGCAGACAAAATCACTCCACGTTTTTCTTGAGAAACCGTCCGGAACTTGAATTGATCAGCCGCTTGGTGGCGCAAAAAACCAAGGGTTCGAGTCTGAGTCTGACCGTGGTAGCGTGCAGCAAAGGCGCGGAAGTGTATTCCTTTTTGTGGGCGCTCCGCTCCGCGCGTCCTGATCTAAGGATTCATACGCAGGCCCTTGATATTTCCAAGGAGATTGTCGAGTTCGCGGAAAGAGGAATCTATTCGCGAGGAGGTCCTGAAACCGCTGTGGGTGCGGAGGGTGGAAATGCTGCTGGTGGAGATGCGACTTGGCGGGATCAACCGTTGTCGATCTTTGAACGGATGACCGCCGAGGAGGTTGAGGCGATGTTCGAAGTCACAGGCGACCAGGCGAGGGTAAGACCGTGGCTAAAAGAGGGCATTACGTGGCGAACCGGAGACGCTCTCGATCCGCAACTCGTAGGAGTTCTGGGTCTTCAGGACGTCGTGGTGGCGAATCGCTTCCTTTGTCATATGGACCCCGATATGGCGGAAAAGTGCCTGCGTAATATTGCACGGCTGGTCAAGCCGGGGGGCTACCTTTTTGTTTCGGGTGTTGATTTAGATGTCCGCACCAGAGTCGCAAGCGCACTGGGCTGGAAACCGGTCCCGGACATGATCAAAGAGGTACATGAGGGCGACGCTTCTTTGACCGACGGGTGGCCGCTCGAATGGTGGGGGCTGGAGCCATTCTGCCATGACTGGCGCGATTGGACGACTCGCTACGCATGCGTCTTCCAACTCGGACAGATGTCCTGACTTGGATGCCTTGCGGGCGAACAGAACAACCTGAGGACTGATCCATGCATTTTACTGAAACGGATGTCGTCGGCGCGAAGGTGATCGATCCGGCCCCTCACATCGACGATCGGGGACGCTTCATGCGCGCCTGGTGTGTGCGCGAGTTCAGCGAACATGGTCTGAATTTTTCGCCGGTGCAAGCGAATATGGGTCTCAGCACGCGAAAGGGAACGGTGCGGGGCATGCACTTCCAGGCCGCACCTGCACTGGAAGCCAAACTCGTTCGCTGTACCCGGGGAGCTATCTTCGATGTAGTGCTGGATATTCGGTCCGGGTCCCCCTCCTACGGCAAGTGGTACGGCGTGGAGTTGAGCGCCGACAACGGTCGCATGCTGTTCCTGCCCGAGGGGTGCGCCCACGGGTATCAGACTCTCCAGGAGTGCACCGAGATGTACTACATGGCGTCGGAGTTCTACACTCCCGCGGCGTCGCGTGGTGTACGTTTCGACGATCCAGCGTTCGGGATTGAATGGCCGCTGGCTGCCACCGTGGTGTCGGATCAGGATCGTAACTGGCCGCTCGTGGTAGCAGGAGGTCTCGGGAATGGTTAACCAAGGCGGAAGTTCACGCGTACTGATATTCTCGCAAAGAGAAATCTTCAGCAAGGCTCTTTTTCGTGCCCCTCACTTTGAATTCGAAAACATGATTTGTCAGTTGGACGACGCCGAGATATTGGCGCCGACGCTCGATCTGGCCAATGTACGGCACACGATCGTCAAGCGCCTTGCCTATCACATCCCGGTCGCGCTCAATCCTGGTATTCCACAAATACGAATCAAGAAAGAGTATGACTTATTCCTGGCGATCTGTGGATCGCCAAGAGATTTGCTAATGCTGAACGCTGTGAGTGACTGGACGGCAACATGCAAAACTTCGATGTGTTTGATTGATGAGCTGTGGGTCAAGCAAATTCCTAACTACCGGCATTTTCTACAAATCCTAAAACGATTCGATGTCGTAATGCTCTATTACAGCAATAGCGTGAAGCCAGTGCACGACCTGATTGGCCGCAAATGCGTTTTTCTTCCTCCCGGCGTAGATACTCTGCTTTTCTGTCCCTATCCACAGTCGGCCCAACGAACTGTCGACGTGTGGAGCCTCGGTCGTAGATCGGAGAATACACATCGGCGACTACTCAAAATGGTTGCGGAAAACGGCTTGTTCTATCTGCACGACAGCATCGCCGGAGATCAGGCCATTAACCTCATGGAGCACCGAGCCCTGTTGGCTCATTTAGCAAAACGGAGCCGGTATTTCATCGTCAACCCGGGGTTGATTGACCGACCGGAGACGAGAGGGGACCAGATCGAAATTGGTAACAGATATTTTGAGGGTGCTGCCTCTGGTTTGATCATGGTGGGAGAACTACCGAAAAACGGGGAATTCGAGCGATTGTTTGACTGGCCCGACGCGGTAATGCATCTACCCTACGATTCCAGCAATATCGATACGATTATCAATGAACTGGATCAAGAACCGGAAAGACAGGAAAAGATTCGGCGAACCAGTGTCATCCAAGCCTTGTTGCGACACGATTGGGTTTACCGGTGGGAAGCCATTCTTAAACTGGCGGGGATGGAGCCCCTGCCGGCAGTGCTTGAGAGAAAAGACCGCCTTCATAAGGTCGCAGAGTCTTTATCGTAAACGTGGGAGTTGTGTGTTCACCTTGAAGACGATCAGTCGTGATGCGGAGCTTGTTATATCCGGAAGGGATCAATGGAACGGACAACTAAGATAGGACTCCTGCATCACATCGGTGGCGGTAACCTTGGCGATGATACGACCTTTGACCTAGTCGTGGACAATATTAGACGCAGGTGGCCGCACGCAGAAATCAGCGCGTTTTCTATGAGCCCGGGTGATACGGCGGTAAGGCATGGGATTGTTTCCCATCCGATCCGGAGAAAGACATGGACGTTTGGATACGAAGCGGCAGACACTACGGCGGGTCTGAAAGAGTCAGTCAAATCGTCCGCGAAGAAGTTGGGGGTGCTGTTTCACTTGCTTCGCGCCGTATATTCTCTAGTGTTTCGGCTACCAAGAGAATGCGGCCGAGAGTTGTCATTCCTGATTAAATCCCGCCGTCTTATTCGGACGTTTGATTTGTTTATCATTACCGGCGGCGGTCAGCTCACGGAATGGGGTGGACCGTGGGGGTTTCCCTATACGCTGTTTAAGTGGGTCCTGTTGGGAAAATCCGCGGGCGTCAAGTGTATCTATTTCAATGTTGGCGCAGGACCGCTCGACCACAGGTTGAGCCAATTGTTTGTCAGGTATGGCTTGCGCTTGGCGGACTACGTGTCGTTCCGAGACGCGCAATCGCAAGGGCTTGTCCGGGAATTAGGGTTTAAAGGGGAGAGCCGCGTATTTCCTGACATTGTCTATAGCATGGAAGTGCCTTCCCCTGTTTCTGGCCATTCCAAGAAAACAAACCAGCCGGTAGTGGGCATTGCGCCGATGCCTTATGGTGATTCCAGGGGTTTTGCCGGGAAACAGGATCAGCCTGTTTACCAGGAATATATCCGCAAGCTTGCGATATTTGCCGCTGATATGGTCCAGCATTCCTACTTGCTCACGTTTTTTGGTACGGACATCGGGGTCGATCCGCTGGCGATTGAGGACCTTCAAAAGGAGTTGTGGGATCACCATGGCTTGGTTGCCTCACCCGTCGAGGGTGTTAAATCGGTCGACGATATTCTCGCTGCCATGGGAGGAATGGACTACGTTGTCACTAGTCGTTATCACGGAGTCATATTTGCGCATCTGGCGAACCGGCCTGTTCTAGCGATATCGCACCACCCGAAGGTCGTCACGCTGATGGGAGAACTGGGACTATCGCAGTATTGCGTCGATATCGAGGAGTTCGATCCGAAGCGATTGGTCGATACTTTCGAGTCGATGGCCCTGAATGCCGAGGAGATTAAGAGGAATTTGAGCGCTGATGCGGCGCGCTTCAAGAAGGAATTGGCCGGCCAATTCGATTCGCTGTTTCCTTCTCTGGATCAGCTGCGAAGCGAACGTGCTTTCAGCGAAATGAGCGTGGGGCGAACCCAGTCGTAAACGTGCGGTGGAGGCGGCTGGTAGGGAGGGAGCTATGAAAGTTGTACTTTTCTGTGGCGGCTTGGGACTGCGTATTCGCGATGCCGAGGATATTCCGAAGCCCATGGTGCAGATCGGGTATCGTCCAGTGCTGTGGCACGTGATGAAGTACTATGCGCATTTTGGCCACAAGGATTTCATTTTGTGTCTGGGACACCGGGCCGATGCCATCAAGAAATATTTTCTGGACTACAACGAATGTGCATCGAACGACTTTGTGATGTCTGGAGGCGGGAAAAAAGTCGAACTGTTCAACAGCGATATCCACGACTGGCGCATTACTTTCGCGGACACGGGCGTCAATTCCAATATTGGCCAGCGCTTGAAGGCGGCAGAGAAATACCTGGAAGGCGAAGACGAATTCCTCGCCAACTACAGTGATGGGCTCACTGATTTGCCGCTTCCAAAACAGTTGGATCATTTCCACCAGCAAGGGAAACTGGCCAGCTTTCTCTGTGTTCGGCCGAACCTCAGCTATCACATGGTTTCGTTGCAGGAAGGGAATGGCAGCCTGGTCTCAAGCATCCACGCCATCAACAACGGAAGCGTGCAGATCAACGGCGGCTACTTCATTTTCAAGAAGAAGATTTTTGAGTACCTGCGGGACAAGGAAGAGCTGGTCAATGAACCGTTTCACCGTCTGATTGAAGAAAAACAGCTGATCGGGTATCCCTACGACGGCTTCTGGGCGGGTATGGATACGTTCAAAGACAAACAGCAACTGGAAGCCATGTGGGGCAGCGGAGCGGCTCCGTGGGAAGTATGGAAGACGAACGGCAATGGACGGCACGAGGCTGCGACGACCAAATAAACAACAGGCGAGCCTAGGAGAAATGCAATGAGTGTTGATACCGCGCTTCAGAACCTTGAGTCTACCGGGCGCCCGATTCGGGTGGGAATGGTTGGGGCGGGAGCTACAGGACGCGCCATCGCCCTGCAGTTGGGAACTCCGGTTCCGGGCATGCGGCTGGTGGGAATTGCCAATCGCACTCCTGCGCATGCCGAGCGCGCTTTTCGAGAGGCTGGCATTACGGAATGGAGCCGCGCTGCATCAGCCCGCGAAGCGGAAGGACAAATCGCACGCGGCGTGCCGGTGATGACGGATGATCCCTCGGTATTGACCAGTTGTGATGCCGTGGACATTGTGCTCGAAGTTACCGGCACGGTGGAGGCCGCGGCAGGCGTTACCTTGGATGCCTTCCGACACGGCAAACATGTGGTCCTGGTAAACGCCGAACTGGATTCGCTGATTGGCCCGATTCTGAAAGCGAAAGCGGACGAGGCCGGCGTCGTGGTCACCCATACCGACGGAGACGAACCGGGTGTCGCGATGACGCTCCTCCGTTATCTGCGGACGCTGGGGCTGCGTCCGGTGGCAGCGGGAAACATCAAGGGCATGGTGGACTATTACCGGAATCCGGAAACGCAGAAGGCGTTTGCTGCGAAGCATGACCAGGATGTGAAGAAAGTCACGTCGTTTGCTGATTCGACGAAGCTCTCGATGGAGGCGACGGTTTTGGCCAATGCGACCGGATTCCAGGTGGGCCGGCGCGGGATGTACGGACCTCCCTGTGGTTACGTACGCGAAATGGCCAATCTGCTGCCTGCGCAGCAGATGCTGGCGACAGGGCTGGTCGATTACGCGCTGGGCGCGGCTCCGCACACCGGCGCTTTCGTGATCATTCACGAAGAAAATCCGCTGAAGAAGGTGCAGCTTGCGTATTACAAAATCGGGGATGGCCCGTTCTACGTTTTCTATACTCCATTCCATCTGCCCCACCTCCAGATTATGTCGACCATCGGACGAGCCGTCATTCATCGCGATCCCACGGTGGCGCCAATTGCCGGACCGGTCTGCGAAGTCGTTAGCGTCGCCAAACGCGATCTGAAGGCCGGCGAGCGCCTGGACGGCGTCGGCGGTTTCTGTACTTACGGGCTCATTGACAACGCGGCCGCAGCCCGTGGCATGAACGCCCTGCCGATCGGCCTTTCCGATGGCCGGGTGTTACGCCGCGATATTGCAAAAGACTACGTAGTCTCGTTCGACGATGTGGAAGCGGTTCCTACGGGAATCGTCGAGAAACTGTGGCGCGAACAGCAGGCGCGCTGGCCGGTTGGAAGGCAGGAGTCGCGGGAGTCGTTGCAGCCCGTGCCCGCCGGAGGCGTTCGGTGAGGCCGGTGCCAATCCTCACAGCCCCCTTGGCCCATCATGCTTAGCCGCTCATTCTGGAGAGACCGTCGCGTTTTTCTCACCGGCCATACCGGCTTCAAAGGGAGCTGGCTATCGCTGTGGCTGCACGTCCTGGGCGCCAAAGTTACCGGCTATGCACTCGATCCCCCGACGCAACCGAATCTATTCGCACAAGCGGAGGTCGCGAACACTCTCCACTCGATTCGAGGCGACATTCGCGATTTCTCCCAACTCCGTACTGCGATGGTGGAGTGCAGGCCGGAAGTGGTGTTGCATCTCGCGGCGCAGTCAGTTGTGAAGCGCGGCTACGAAGATCCCATCGACAACTACTCTTCGAACGTCATGGGAACGGTGCATGTGCTGGAGGCGGTCCGGCAACTCCAACGCCCGTGTGCTGTCGTCAACGTCACGAGCGACAAGTGCTACGAGAACCGGGAGTGGGTCTGGGGATACCGCGAGAACGAGCCCATGGGCGGGCGTGATCCCTATTCGAATTCCAAAGGTTGCGCGGAGCTGGTGAACACCGCGTACCGGGAATCGTTTTTCCCACCAGAGTCGTTTGATCGCCACGGCGTCGGTCTCGCTAGCGCCCGTGCCGGCAACGCCATTGGCGGCGGCGATTGGACCGCAGATCAGTTGATCCCGGATCTGTTGCGAGCTTTCATCGCAGGCCAGCCGTGCCTGATTCGCAATCCTTCGGCATTTCGGCCATGGCAGTTCGTACTGGAGCCACTGCGGGGATATTTGACGCTGGCGGAGCGGTTGTCGGAAGATGGTGCCCGGTTTGCGTCAGGCTGGAATTTCGGACCAGCCGATGCGGATGCCAAGCTTGTTTCCTGGATTGCCGACAAACTGGTTGCGTCGTGGGGAAACCAGGCGTCGTGGGTGCAGGATTCCGCTTCCCACCCTCGCGAGGCTCATTCGCTCAAACTGGACGCCTCCAAAGCGAGCGTTCACCTGCAGTGGAATCCGGTGCTTCCTCTGAGCCAAGCGCTCGATTGGATCGTTGAATGGTATCGCGGGTTCCAGACAGGCGCGAATCTTCGGCGTCTTACGCAGGCACAGATTGAGCGCTATGAGGGGCTCTTACACGACTGACAGTGCACCTTACCTCCGCTGACTGAACTTTCATCAACTTGAACCAAAGACCGGGAGAGATTTTCCATGGCAAAGCCAAACATTGTCGTACTGGGAACGGGAATGGCCGGATTCGGCGCCGCTCATCGCCTGCATGCCGAAGGCATCACGCCGGTGATGTATGACAAGAACGCTTATTACGGTGGCCACACCGCATCGTTCCGCTACGAGACGGGGTTCCTGTTCGACGTGGGGCCACATATTTCCTTTACCAAGGATCCCCGTATTCAGGAATTGTTTGCGGACAGCGTCGATCAGAGCTACGAAACCATCCAGATCAGTCTGAACAACTATTGGCGTGGCCACTGGCCAGTGCATCCGGTGCAGTTGCATATGCACGGATTGCCGGAAGACGTGATCGTCAAGGTGATTTCGGATTTCGTGGAAGCGCGGCAGTTACCGGAAGAGTCACCCAAGAATTACGCGGAATGGTTGCTCGCCAGTTTTGGCCGTACTTTCGCCGAGCTCTTTCCGATGCAATACACGCGCAAATACCACACCACCACCGCTGACAACATGAGCACTGACTGGCTTGGGCCTCGTATCTACCGTCCGAGCCTGGAGGAGGTTTTGCGGGGCGCGATTTCAGCGTCGGCGCCGCACGTTCACTACATCACTCACTTCCGCTATCCGAGCGAAGGCGGGTTCATGTGCTACCTGAGGAAGTTCATGCCGATGGGGAGCATGAAACTGAATCATGAACTGGTATCGATCGATGCAAAGAATCGGCAGCTCAAGTTTTCGAATGGTCTGGAGACGAGTTATGACGGGCTCGTATCTTCCATCGCCCTCCCAGATATGATCCGCATGATCGATGGAGCGCCGCGGGATGTTGTGGACGCTTCACGACGCCTGGCATGTTCTACCTGCGTGCTGGTTAACGTCGGCGTGAGTCGCCAAGATCTTTCGCGTGCGCACATGACTTACTTCTACGACGAGGATATCTGTTTTACCCGTCTGGGTTTTCCGCACATGCTGTCCCCGCGGAACGCGCCTCAGGGTTCCGGAAGTATTCAAGCGGAGGTTTATTTCTCCGACAAGTACCGACCGTTCTCCGGAGCAGCGGAAGATTGGATCGATCCCGTGATCCGCGATCTCCGGAAGTGCGGATTGCTGCGGGAGGAGGATCAGATCCTGTCACGGAAAGCGATGTTCCTGCGCTACGCCAATATCATTTTCGATCTGGAGCGGGCAGAGGCTCTCAAGACGGTTCACGGCTATCTCGACGATATTGGCATTTCGTATTGCGGACGATACGGCGACTGGGGATATATGTGGACGGACGAAAGCTTCATCAGCGGAGAAAAAGCCGCCGATCGGGCTCTTTCCGGAGCCATGTCTCTGAAGTAGAGCGGAATCAAGAACCTATGATGAAACTGCAATTCAGTGGAGAAAAGGACCGAGCCTTAAAGATTCTTTGCTTGGGCTCGCATTCCGACGACATCGAAATTGGCTGCGGCGGCACCATCCTTCGATTACTGGAGGAGTACCCTGGCTGCACGTTTCACTGGGTGGTGTTCAGCGCCATCGGAGTGCGGAAAGACGAAGCACAGCGGGGCGCCGAGTCGTTTGTCGGATTGAAGCGTCTGGAACGGCTGATGTTGATGGAATTTCGTGACGGCTTCATGCCCTTCGCGGGCTCCGACGTGAAAGACGTTTTTGAGGAATTGAAGGGGACAGTCTCTCCCGATCTAGTCCTGACGCACCGCCGTGCGGATGCTCATCAGGATCACCGGCTGATCTCGGAACTGACCTGGAATACCTTCCGCGATCATTTCATCCTGGAGTATGAGATCCCGAAGTACGATGGCGATTTGGGACAACCGAATGTGTTTGTTCCCCTGGAGTCTGAGGTATGTCAGAAGAAAGTCCGTCACCTCATGGACGCTTTCAAGTCTCAGACCAGCAAGCGCTGGTTCGATGCGAGCACATTCCTTTCGCTCTTGCGCCTGCGCGGTATGGAATGCAATGCCCCGAGTGGTCACGCCGAGGCTTTTTACGGCCGTAAACTGGTGCTGTGAACTGCAAGCTCTGACAGGACGAAGTTAATCCCCGTGATCTTGTCCTCGGAATAGCCCCGGGCCCGCTCCTTAAGGTCGACAATTCCGTTGATCGAATAAACCAAATCTAGAGTTGCTCATCGAGACTGCGATTGAAGGATGAACTAGTGAAAACGATATGAAGGACTTGAAAGAGAAGACAATTCGCGGCGGGTCAGCGAGGATTGTTGCGCAAGCAGGCAATTTCGCGCTACGTATTGGCTCTGTAATGGTCCTATCCCGCTTGCTCGAACCAAAAGACTTTGGGTTACTCGGAATGGTTACAGCGTTTACGGGAATTTTGAGTCTTTTTCGCGACTTCGGGCTTTCGGCAGCATCCGTTCAGCGCGCGACCGTAACGGAGGAGCAGACTTCAACTCTCTTTTGGATCAATCTTCTAGTAGGTGCCATACTTACCGTGGCTGCAATACTTCTGGCTCCGGCGGTGGGAACCTTTTATCGCGAGCCCCGACTTTTCTGGGTAACAACCATTGTGGCCTCCGGGCTTCTGTTCAATGGTGCGGGAGTTCAGCACTCGGCCATTCTCCAGCGGCAAATGCGCTTCACGGCTTTGGCATGGATAGATGTTATTTCGCTCATCCTGAGCACCGCCATTGCGATTGTTGGCGCAAAGGCTGGTTACGGGTATTGGGCTCTTGTGGCAATGACTGTCTCGCTTCCGCTTACCACGACGATTGGATTGTGGCTGGTTAGTCGATGGGTACCGGGGCGGCCACGAAGGGGCGCGGGAATCGGCTCCATGTTGCGTTTTGGGGGCACGGTTACCGTGAACAGCCTGGTCGTGTACATCACGTTTAATTTTGAAAAAGTGCTTCTGGGTCGATTCTGGGGCGCAGAAGTTCTCGGATTGTACGGGCGTGCCTACCAGTTGATCCGGATCCCAACGGACAATCTGAATTCCGCAGTGGGCGAGGTAGCATTTTCGGCGCTTTCCAGAGTTCAAAACGATCCTCCTCGTCTCAAGCGTTACTTTCTAAAGGGCTACTCGCTGGTTCTGGGACTAACGATACCGGTCACGATCGCCTGTGCGCTCTTTGCGCAGGATTTGATTGCCGTCCTTCTGGGGCCCAAGTGGCACGACGCGGCTGGTATCTTTCGCTTGCTGGCTCCCACGATCTTGGTGTTTGCGATAGTGAATCCATTAGGTTGGTTGCTTACCTCGGTCGGAATGGTGGGCCGGGCTCTCAAGATGGCGCTGGTCATGGCGCCTGTCATGATCACCGGCTATCTGGTGGGATTGCGTTATGGACCACGGGGCGTTGCACTCGCCTACTCAACATTGATGGTGCTGTCCGTGGTTCCGCTGATCGCATGTGCCGTAAAGGGTACTGTGATTTCTGTCTACGATATGTTGCTGGCTATCAGCCGACCGTTGATTTCTGGTCTCGCAGCTGCCGCTCTAATTCTCGCATTGCAGATACCTTATGGCCGACTGCTGTCTCCACTGCCCCGGCTTGTTTGTGGAGTAGTTATATTGCTGGCTGTATATGTTGGGATACTGTTGTATGTCATGGGACAGAAGCTGTTTTATCTAGACCTGCTACGAGCATTTAGAAAACGTTCTTCGCCGGAAGAAGAAGTCTTAGTCCCGGTGTGATGACGTAAAACAACTGACTATGATCCTGTGGTCAAATACGGGCTCGACAGACAAGTTGGTGGTAGCGCGTCGGGCAGTTGTTCTGGTGATTGTGTTGGCCTGCTGTGTAGCCGCTCGCCGCGCATGGTTGTGGGGCGGTAGGAGAAAAACGCAAGGGATCGTCAATACGTACAGCACCAGATTCGATCACGATGAAGATCCGCTATCCGAGTCGGGCAAGTGGAGCAACGGCAAGGCCACCGGACTCGACTGGTCGGATGTGTCGACTTTTTCGGGCTTGGCCTTTGGGACGGAGTCAGGTAAGGATGGTTACGATGATTCGACAGCTATTCTGACAGGAACCTGGCTGCCTAACCAGACGGCCGAGGCCACTGTGCACAGCGTCAACCAGAACGATCGGATTTATGAAGAAGTTGAGTTGCGGCTGCGAAGCTCAATGTCGCCACATTGGTCCACCGGCTACGAGATTAACTTCCGATGCTCAACGGGGACAGGCGCCTACTCTGAGATTGTCCGATGGGATGGTCCCGTGGGAAAGTTCACTTATCTCGCCACTCAATGGGGAAGGCAATTCCGCATCGGCCAGGGTGACGTCGTCAAGGCGAGCGTTGTCAAAAATGTGATCACGGCGTACGTGAACGGCACGCAGGTCTTAGAGGCAACCGACAACACCTTTTCGAGTGGTAATCCCGGCATAGGATTCTTTTTGCAAGGCGCCAGCGGTGTGACTCGCGACTATGGGTTTACCAGCTTCACGGCATCGGATGGTTTGAGCAACTGGGATGCGGTGAAAGCTATAACCGTTGGCACATACGAGAGAATACTGGAACAAAGTAAGAGAGTCGGTCGAGAGTTGGTTGGGCGCTGATGTCAGCTCGTAACGGTGCGCTTGTTGTGAAGAGTACCGTGGTTGTTGAGTATGTTGGCCGCTGGGCTGTTCCACAAGAGGCTTCCGAATGGGATGTTCTCCCGAGGAGCCAAGATTGAGGCCTTTTACAGATACGGGTTCTTTCCATCTCGATACTGACCATGACAAGTTGCCTCAAGTCGCCTTGAGGTCGGCTGGTCTCACGGTAGTTTCGCAAGGCGTGATCCTTGCCGTTCAGATGTTTGCGACGTTCACGCTTGCGCGGCTCCTTACGCCGCATGACTTTGGACTCGTGACAATTGTCACGACGTTCACCGGGTTGCTCGGTAGTTTCGGCTTGAATGGGATTACGGAGGCCGTACTCCAGCGTGAGAAAATCAATCGGTTTCTAGCGAGCAACCTGTTTTGGATCAATCTGGCGCAGGGCCTCGTGCTGACCCTGGTACTGGCGGCCTCAGGATCACTGATTGCGCACTGGTTTCGCGAACCGCTTGTCGCGCAGGCCGTTTTCGCAATGGCGCCGACAATTCTGGTCAGCAGTACCTCCGTTCTGCATTTGGCCCTCCTTAAGCGGGCCATGCGCTTTTCGGCGATATCGATCAATGACATCTGCGCTCGAGTCCTATCTGTCTTTGTTTCAATCGTCCTGGGCTTGCTGGGCTGGGGTTATTGGGCCTTGGTCGTTGGGGTCATAGCACAGGCAGTTAGCACGTCTATTGGGGCATGGGCCATGTGTCAGTGGATACCCAGTTTCCCCAGACGGGCCAAGGGGACGGCCGCCATGGTCCGGTTTTCACTTAGCGTTTACGGACATTTCATCACCAGCTACGGGGCGCGAAATGTTGACAACGTTTTGGTGGGCTTGCGGTTCGGCACCATCTCGCTTGGCTTCTACAAGAAGGCGTACGATCTGTTTGTCCTTCCTACAAATCAGCTACTTAGTCCGATGTCGGCCGTTGTAATCGGAATGTTAAGCAGATTGAGCCGGGAGCAACAGCAGTACAAAAGGCACTTCCTGACTGGGTTATCTGTCCTATCGTTCGTGGCTATGGCCGTGAGTGCAGATCTCACTCTAGTGGGCAAAGACGTGATTCGCGTAGTCCTCGGACCTAATTGGGAGGCCACGGGCGGGATTTTCACGTTGTTTGGACCTGCGATCGGAGTGATGCTCCTCTACAATACCCACAGTGCGCTCCATCTCTCTTTGGGGAAACCGGATCGTTGGTTCAGGTGGGGCCTGATCGAATTCGGAACTACGGTTCTTTTTTTTATACTCGCGCTGCCTTGGGGGCCAGAGGGAATTGCAGTTGCCTGGTCAGCGTCCTACGCTGTCCTGATCATCCCTGCCTTTTGGTATGCTGGGCGTCCGATCCATTTGGGATTGGGTCCGATACTAGCAGTTACTTGGAAATATATTTTGGCATCGGTTCTGTCGGGAATAACCAGCGCAGCGATTGTCCGAGAACTTCATGTACTAGAAGGCATGCCGGGTATCCTCGGAGCGGAAGTCCGCATCGTGACGACCTCGTCTGTGTTCCTGGTGGTGTATCTCTCCGTGGTGCGCATAGGCTGCGGCCGAGAGCCGTTTACCCAATTGACGCGCCTTTTCGGACTTCTCGGTTGGAAAGAGAAATTCTCGAAATCGTTCACCGTGTTCCAATCAGCGAGTTAGTACGATCTCAGCTTTCGCTGAGCACTCCGCTTGTACTCCCCCCTTGATTTTTGGAAATTTGGATCCCTGCCCGATGACGACTGCAATACCAGCCCTCGGGAGAGCTGTTTAGCGTTCGTAGCGTCCGCAGAAGTGCTAGCAAATGAACGAATACGTCAGTCAATATTACCGGTGTCCTGAGCGATACCTCAAGCTGTCCGCGAAAGAGGTGAGAGCGGGATTAGAAGGATATTTTCGGTTTGGGGACAACATCGTTTGCTATGGCCCGTACAACGGAACGAAGGCATCCTATTCCCCCGCAGGCTCCCTGAGCGACGCGAACTGCGATACAGTCGCAGCGGATGGCGAAGTGTCCGTTCCTTTCGATGTGGAGCGGGTGGTCGACAATCTGCGATTCGAGCGCTATGCGAGCGCTGGAGCGGCGGCTCAAGTGCTGGAATCGCCGCTCAATCGTCTGTACTATCTGGTACGTCCCTTGTTGCCCGTGGCGGTGCGGAAGCATCTGCAGAGAATCCGTCTCAGCGGCTGGGACAAGATCTCCTTTCCGCAATGGCCGGTTGATTGCACAGTGGATAACCTACTGGAGCGGCTCTTACTGTTGTCGCTTCGAGCGAACCGCCTGGAATGCATCCCCTTTATTTGGTTTTGGCCGAACGGTGCGTCTAGTAGTGCGATCATGACGCATGATGTAGAAACGGCTGCGGGCAGAGATTTCTGCGCGAGCCTGATGGATATCGATGATCGCTTCGGGATTAAGGCCGCATTTCAGGTTGTGCCCGAGGAACGCTACGAAGTCACGCCGGAATACTTGGAATCGATCACGACCCGCGGCTTCGAGGTCGCAGTTCAGGACCTGAACCATGATGGACGCTTGTACCGGAATCGCCAGCAATTTCTAACCAGAGCCGCCAAGATTAATGCTTATGGACGGCGTTGGGGAGCGAGCGGCTTTCGTGCGGCGATCCTCTATCGGCGGGAAGAATGGTTCGACAGTCTCGATTTTTCCTATGAAATGTCGGTGCCGAACGTCGCCCACCTGGATCCACAGCGGGGTGGTTGCTGTACGGTAATGCCCTATTTTATTGGTAAGCTGCTGGAACTTCCTGTTACTACGACGCAAGACTATTCCTTGTTTCACATCCTTCGGGACCATTCGATTGGGCTCTGGGAACAACAGATCGATCTGATCATGGAGAAACACGGCCTGATCAGTATGATTGTCCACCCTGACTACATCATCACAAGGCGGGAACGAGAGACTTACGAAGTCCTCCTGAAACATCTCGTGCGTATCCGTGACGAGAAAGGAGTTTGGATCACCACGCCCAACGAAGTCAATCGGTGGTGGAGACAAAGAGCTGAAATGGATCTCGTTAAGTCAGGTGACGGCTGGCGGATTGAAGGTGAGGGGAAAGAGCGGGCCCGCATTGCCTACGCTAGGGAAGAACGCGGGCAGCTCACGTTTTCGTTTGTTTCGGAAACTGTTTCGTGTTAAGGCGGTCGTAGTATGTCGAGATCGGTGTTACTGAATTATTGTTAGGGAGAATACAGTGAATTACGGGACTGAGATTGGCGGCATCGCCACAGATGATGTCTCAGAACAGAAGAGGCCGGCACAGACCCATCGTGAAGTGATTGTCATTGGTGCTGGACCATATGGTCTTTCTGCGGCCGCTCATCTGAAGGGCGAGGGAATCGCGGTGCGGGTATTTGGCAAACCTATGGAATTCTGGGCGACCAAAATGCCTGAAGGGATGCTACTGCGATCGCCCCGAATCGCCTCGAACATCTCAGACCGTGGAGGCGCCCTCAGCCTGGAGGCCTATGAAGCGGCGGCCAGGATCGAGCCATCCGCCCCCCTTCCTCTCGACACCTTTGTGGGATACGGACGCTGGTTTCGCCGCCAGTTGGGGTCGGATCTGGATGAACGGACAGTGGCCCGAGTGGACCACGACCCCCGGGGTTTCCGCGTGACCCTCGACGACGGAGAGATCATTCGATCACGTCGCGTCGTGGTTGCGGCTGGCATCGGGCCGTTCCGGAAGAAGCCAACAGTATTCGCAGATTTGCCAGCCCAATACGTTTCTCACTGTTACGAAGGTCGGGACGTCCGGAAGTTCAAGGGAAAGAAAGTCGCGGTGATCGGGGCTGGTCAAAGCGCTTTGGAATCTGCCGCACTCATTCATGAAGCGGGTGCGGAAGTGGAATTGATCGTTAGAAACCACCAGCTCAAATGGATTGGTATGCACAAATGGCTGCATCAAATGGGGTTCGTTTCACGGATGCTTTACTCCTCGCATGATGTGGGTCCAATCGGGATCAGTAGGCTTGTGGCGTATCCCAAGGTGATGTCCTACGTTCCGTTGAAGCTTCGCGACAAAATCAGAAAGAGAGCGGTCAGGCCGGCGGGATCGCGATGGCTCCCTGAGCGCCTGGCATCGGTAAAGCTCACCACGGGAACCGAAGTGTCGCAGGCAATCGTCAGTGCCAACGGCCTTACGCTCAAACTCAAGGGCGGAACCTGGCGCTCAGTGGACCACGTCGTGCTTGGTACCGGCTACGAAGTTGATATCTCGCGCTATGACTTTCTTTCCCCTGAACTGGTGCGCGAGGTGCAGCAGTTCGGGGGCTATCCGATACTTACCAGTGGGTTCCGCAGTTCTATACCTGGCCTGCACTTCGTCGGCGCAACGGCGGCTCGAAGCTTCGGACCGCTCCTGTACTTTGTGGCCGGAACTGAGTTTGCTTCGCGGGAACTGGTTTCGCACATTGCGCAGCGATCCGAGAGGTTGAAATGACGGCCACAGCAACCCTAGAAAATCGAGTCGAACGGTCGACGGCGGTCGCGACGCAAGTGGGCGCCGTGGTGGTGGGAGGGGAACATCCGGGGTTGGGCATTGCGCGTAGTCTGGGGCGACACGGGATTCCCATTTGTATCGTGGACGACCAACAGTCGATTGCACGATTTTCCCGATACACCGATCGCGTGGTTCGCGTAAAGGATCTGAGGGATGAACAAAAGACAGTCGACAGCATTCTTGAGGTCGGCCGGCGTTACGGTTTGAAAGACTGGGTGTTGTTCCCCACCAGGGATGAGACGGTAGCCGCGTTCGCTCGGCATCGAAGTCGGCTCGCGGAATTTTTCAGAGTTACCACGCCGGACTGGGAGAGCGTGAAGTGGGCCTGGGACAAGAAGAATACTTATGAGCTCGCCGCTCAATTGGGAATTCCGGTTCCGGGCACGTGGAATCCCCGAAGCGTCGAGGAGCTTTCAGAACTACACAAGCGCCTGCCGCTCGCGATCAAACCCGCGGTGAAAGAAAACTTCTTTTACGCGACCGGTTCCAAGGCGTGGCGTGCCGACACACCAGCTGAACTCGAGGCCTTGTTTCGGAAAGCGGCCCAACAGATCCGGCCGGAAGAGATTCTGTTGCAGGAAATCATTCCCGGAGATGGTACGCGACAGTATTCTTATTGTGCTTTTTTTCGGAACGGCAAGGCGCACGGCACTCTGATTGCCCGGCGTATGCGGCAACACCCGCGCGAATTCGGACGGGCTGCCACCTATGTTGAGACAGTGGAAATGCCTGAGGTCGAAGAGCTTTCGGAACGTTTTCTGAAGTCTATCGACTATTACGGACTGGTCGAGGTGGAGTTCAAGCAAGATCCAAGAGACGGTCAGTTCAAGCTTCTGGATGTCAATGCCCGGACCTGGGGCTTTCACTCCATCGGAGCTCCGGCGGGCGTCGATTTCGCGTATTTGTTGTTCGCGGATCAAACGGGAGATCTGCCGGACCCGTCGAGAGGACGGCCCGGAGTGGGATGGCTTCGTTTAGTTACGGATCTACCGACGGCCGCGTCGGATCTCTGGAGGGGCCACATGAGTCTGAATTCCTATTGGCACTCTCTCAGGAGCACGCGGGTTGAATCGGTGTTTTCCTCGGAAGATCCTCTGCCCTCGATTGCAGAAATCTTGATGCTCCCCTATCTCATAACCAAGAAGTACATATTGTAGATACGGCTTTCGTTTCGAAACGGTTGACTTTTCTGATTTAGTTCGCTGTAATGTAGCGGAGTCCTCCTTCCCCTCGATCGTCTTCCCCGGCAAAGCAGCGTGACCCCTAATGACCCTCCGCTCTTCATGGTTATTCTTGATTGTTATGCCTCTGGTTGTCTGCTCGGCGCTCTGCGCTCAGACAGTCACGACCTTCGATGTACCGGGAGCCGCGGACACATTTGCTGAGTCCATGAACACCGGTGGCCAGATTACCGGCTATTACCGCGACCACGTCACTTTTCAGGCGCATGGCTTTTTCCGCGACGGGAACGGAGTTCTGGTTACATTTGATGTGCCCGATTCGATATATACGCACCCGCTAGGAATCAATTCAGAAAGCCAGATCACCGGGACCTATCAGGACGCAGCATTGATTGTTCATGGGTTTCTCCGGCAGCCGGATGGCACCATCGTCTCGATTGATGGACCAGGCGCAACCGAAACCGATGCCCGCGCCATTAGTCCGGGGGGATTGATCACCGGATATTTTTACGATGATTCCGGAATTCATGGTTTTCTACGGAAGCGAAACGGAACAATGATCTCGTTCGACGCACCCGGGACCTTTTTCATTACCTACCCCCAGGCGATCAACCGGAAAGGGCAAATCACGGGATGGAATTTTGATCAACCCGGAGCCAGCGGACGGGGGTTTGTGCGCGAGGTCGACGGGACCTTCACACGGGCATTTGATCCCGAGACTTATCCGGACTCGATTAACGCCTATGGCGAGGTAGCAGGGTATATTGGCGACAACTTCAGCCGGGGGTTGCTGTCTCAACCCGATGGCGAGGAGATATTTTTCGATGTCGTGAACTCGCCCATTTCCGCGACGCCGACCGCCATCGATCATTCTGGACGCATCGCTGGCTGGTACTATGATCCGAACACGAATTGTGTATGCGGTTTTCTTCGCAAACGTGATGGCAGTTTTGACACGTTCACGGCGTCAATTGCGGCATCCCAGACAATTCCCACCACTATGACCGGCCGCCAGATCGCGGGATATTACGATGACGAAGCCGGTACCCATGGCTTCGTTCGTGACATTCGAGGCGGCGACACTGTAAGCCACCGATTCTGATTTGCCCGCATCACTGAGGTGGCAGTCGCGGCTGTTCGCCGACCGTGTGTTTCAACCCCTTTTCGCTCTCCAACCCGAAGCCCGATGAAGACCCACTTTCAACCGGCCGCGAGCCGGCTGCCGATCGCTGTTCGAGCTGGTCTTCTGCTCGCGGTGTCCGGGGCTCTGTGGTGGGGGCCACTGACGAAAGTGGTCAGACTGGCAATACGCGATGAGGCCTACACCCACATTCTTCTGATCGTGCCTCTGAGTTGTGCCTTGCTTTATCTGGAAAGGAACCTGGTATCACCGATTGAAACCAACTTGGGTTGGGGCAGCGCCTGGCTCGTGACTGCCCTCATGATCGCTGGATTCGCGAGATGGACACCACTGGAATTGTCTGAAGATGTTCGACTGTCGTTGAGTATGTTGGCGTTGGTCCTTTGGTGGATCGGCAGCTTCATCCTGTGTTTCGGAAGGAGGAGGTTTCAGTCATTGCTGTTTCCTCTCTGCTTCCTGTTATGGATCGTCCCGCTCCCTGCCATTGCACTGGACGAGGTCGTCTATTTTCTCCAGCAACAGTCTGCTTTTGCGGCGCGGATCATGTTCATGGCGACGGGCATTCCCGCCATCCAGGACGGCGTGATGCTGTCGATCCCCAATCTGGATATCGAGGTAGCGCGCGAATGCAGCAGCATTCGATCCAGCATGTTGCTGGTCATTACGACAACCGTCCTCGCTCACTTGTTCCTGCGTTCCTGGTGGCGGAAAGCACTGCTCATTGCCGTTGCAATTCCCATGGCGGCGATCAAGAACGGCTTTCGGATTTTCGTCATTACCGAACTGGGGACGCGAGTGGATCCGCGTTTCTTCGATGGCAACCTGCATCATCGAGGCGGAATTCTCTTCCTCGGGGCCGCCCTTATCACGATGTCCCTGCTGCTGTACGGGCTTCGTCGGACGGAAACGGTCGCGCCCACGCCGCTTAGTACTTCGCCCGGCTGAAGGATGGACCGTTTGAAGTGCGGCCGATTCGCCAAGTCTATATGAGCCCACAAAAGCGTAAAAGGGGTTCGCGTCGGGGATTTGTCCCGGGCGCGAACCCCTAGTTACTTGGACGCCGAACCTATGATTGATTGGACGTCAGAGAGCGCGAGCGAATGGCAATCGCACCCAGGCATGTGAGCCCGGCACCGACCAGGTAAATCGCTCCCGAGCCACCTTCTGGTACTTGCTGACAATGTCGGTCGCGCCTCGGATCACATCCCCGCTCGTCACGTGGTTTTGCGACAACGGAAACGGGGATCAGGCACACCAACGCCAAAGCCACCAACATCAATTTATTCTTCATCAGTACAACTCCCTGAGAAAGACGTATTTTGCACTTGCGGAGGAGGAGAGTGTACTTAGAGCCGTCTGTTCAAAACCTGCCCCAGAGCACTGTAGCTATTAGGCCTCGCTTATAAGATGTTGTCAAGATGATACTTTTTGCAACGGTTGCACGGGAATGCGAACCTTTTCCGAATCCAGTATTCGCCAGAAACCGCTCAAATTTCTATCCGAGGATTGGAAAATACGGGTCTAAACAATTGATTATATTGCCCTAACGACCCATCCTCCCCGTCAAGGCTGAGCCAGTTACGCCATTCTTGGAACGGCGCCCTAAACGATGATGAGGATCGGCTGTTGGCACGTCAACGACAATCGGGAGTCAACCACTGGGTCGCAGGGAGCAAGATTACTTGACCTGAGCTTTGAGCCCGCTCGGAGGCGAGGGCCCTCCGTCGGTGGCGGTGAAGTCGGAAAAGCCAAAATAACTCCAATTGAAGTCTGGATTGTCGTAGAAACCGATGCCCGGACCTCCGGAATTGTAAACGGCGTGACCGTTTCCGCAATCCGTGCCTCCGCCTCCTTCGTTTCCGGTGTCGGTTACCTGCATGATCTGCGAGCCATTCCGATAGGCTGTAAGAACTGGCGGATTGCCTGCGACGGTGGCTTTGAAGACATCACCATTCACGAGATTGATAGACGGGGCGGACGGCTCGATGTTGCAATAACGTCCGTTTTTTCCACCCCAGCGAGCGATGTGACAATATTTGTCGCTGGGCATCACACTGCAGTAAACCTCGTAGCCGGTGATGGTGTGGGCAGTTGAGTCAATCGTCATCCGTAAACGCAATTCTATTTCGTGACAGCAGCTTCCCGTAGGCGTCTTGTTGATCTGGACCGTGCCAGTGACTGTCTGATCGGGGCCCCAAGTCCCCGTCAGGATGGCAGTCGGATCGCCAAATTCAGTAGGTTCGCTGACTCCGAATGCATAACCTGATGTCTGTACGTCGCCCCAAAGATTTCCCCCCGCTGCGCTACCGCCAATCCAGTTGCAGGGACTGCCCTCACAGATAGGATTCTCAGTGGCAGGAAACTTCGTGGTATAGGTACGGGCAGACAGCGGGACCGTTAACAGCAAGAGAGCTATAACGAGCCCGTTTTTGCTTATAAGCCGCATAATCAAAGCGAACAAAAAATAAAATATGGAAAGCGGGAAATGTTCCGCTCGAGATTGGCTCCCTGTAATTCCGGCCTCCACTTCATCACTCCATGCCATTTAATCTAAACGAGCGACGCGGTGGCCCACCAGACACGGAAGTGCATCCCTCGCCAAGGAAAGGTCCGATCCCCACGTTTGTTCTTGGGTCAATTACGCAGACGGCCAAACTCTGCTTAGGCACCAAGCGAATGACGGGCTGAATACGTCGCGATTCAATGAGTTGCCTATTTGTGACTAAGGGTCAATGGATGTCGCGTTTGTGAAGTCGCCGCAGCAACTGCTCCCCGAAGTGCGCTCGGGAGATCTTGCGCCGGGAGGAGCCGGAGTACGGGCCCAGGCATTGGCACCGGATGGCAACATCGTCGATGACTTTCATTTTGTGCCGAGAGATCGCTTCCTGCATGTGCTGAACGTTCCTTCGCCGGCTGCGACGGCGTCGCTGCCGATTGGACGAGAAATTTTGAAGATGATTCCGATGCAATTTTTGCAGCGCTGACGGCCACCGATTTACTGCAAAACGATTGTCTTGGTGTAGTCTGGTCACTCGCCAGTCCAAGCTGGGAGAATGAGCACATGGCTAAGAGTGTGACACACACACATAATCATTGAGTCCTGTCTATCGGAAGCAAGCGCGCTACTCTGTTTTACTTGAGGCGATCTCGGCGCCCTGTGTCGTCGCGAGCGATTTGTGCTCTTCCCACTGGTTGTAGGCTGATTTCTTGAGCCTGGTCGCAGCTGGCAGTACGTCCACTCGTGTGCGATTTCGCTCTGTTCCCAGTGAACCCAGTTCCCAGGGCGATCCAGCCCGGTTTCCTTTAGACTGAATTGCCGCGACCATGCCCGGGCCAGCACGTCGACCAGGGGGCAGGGCCAGCAAACGAACCAAGGAGAAGCAGGATTCAATGACAGTTAAGCGAGCCCTAGTTACGGGTGGTGCGGGATTCCTCGGCTCTCACCTCTGTGATGCTCTGCTGGGCGAAGGTTATGCGGTCATAGCCGCCGACAATCTGCTCACCGGGCGGCTCGCCAATGTCGCTCATCTGAGCCGCGACTCACGCTTCGAATTCCTGCAACAGGACGTCTGCGAGCCTATCCGGTGCGGAGCCGTGGACTACGTCTTTCACTTTGCCAGCCCTGCCAGTCCGGTGGACTACGCCGCGCACGGCATCGCCACCCTTAAGGTCGGTTCCTACGGGACGTTCGAGGCGCTGGAAATCGCGAGGCAGTACGGAGCCAGTTTCATGATGGCATCCACGTCCGAGTGCTATGGCGATCCCATGGTTCATCCCCAGACAGAAACTTATTGGGGCAATGTGAATCCTATTGGCCCGCGCTCCGTGTACGACGAAGCCAAGCGTTTCTCCGAAGCCGTGACCATGGCATATCACCGGTATCACAAAGTCGATACGCGGATCCTGCGCATCTTTAACACCTATGGCCCGCGCATGCAGATCCGCGACGGCCGCGTCATACCGAACTTCATGGGCCAGGCGCTGCTCGGAGAAGACCTGACCGTCTATGGCGCGGGCAGCCAGACCCGAAGCTTCTGCTATGTGAGCGACGAAGTCGAGGGTATCTTTCGTCTCTCACGCTCTACCGAGCACGAACCGGTCAATATCGGCAACCCCACGGAATTTACGATTCTGGAGTGTGCACAGCAGGTCATCGCCGTTGCTTGTTCGTCCAGTAAGATCAGGTACGAACCACTCCCGCAGGATGACCCCAAACAACGCCGGCCGGATATCTCCAAGGCCAGGCGTCTGTTGCAGTGGGAGCCTAAAGTGACACTCGAAGCGGGTCTCAGACTCTCACTTGAATATTTTCGGAGCGCGGTGCTCCAGCAATAGACTCCATCGGAACGGACTCCAGTGAATATCCTCCACGTCGTCGGCGCACGGCCGAATTTCATGAAGGTGGCTCCCGTCATGTCTGCGTTGAAGGGGAGACCCGGGGTTGTCCAGACCCTCGTCCATACCGGGCAGCACTACGATGCCAGCATGTCGGAGGTTTTCTTCGAGCAACTCGGCATTCCCAAGCCCGACCTGAACCTGGAGGTGGGTTCCGGCACACACGCGCGGCAAACGGCCGACATCATGACGCGCCTCGAGCCGGCGATCGCGACTCACCAACCCGGGCTCGTGCTCGTATACGGCGACGTCAACTCCACCGTAGCGGCCGCACTGCTGTGCGCCAAGCTCGGTGTGCGGGTTGGGCACGTCGAAGCCGGACTCCGCTCTTTCGATCGAAGCATGCCGGAAGAGATCAACCGGCTGGTGACCGATCAGCTCTCCGAGTTGCTGTTCACTCCGTCCGAGGACGGCGACGAAAACTTACGCCGAGAGGGAATTGCCTCGGAGAAGATCCATCGTGTGGGTAACGTCATGATCGATTCCCTGGTGCGGCTGCTGCCAGTGGCACGGCAGCAATCACGGAACGGTTTTCCTGATCGCTATGCGCTTGTGACTCTCCACCGACCCGGCAACGTAGACGATGCCAACACGCTCCGGAGCATCCTGCAGTCTCTGCTCGAGGTGAGCCAGGAAATGGAAGTAGTATTTCCCGCTCATCCGCGAACCCGGAAACGTATTGCTGAGTTTGGATTGAATGCAGCGCAGCTTCGGCTGATCGAGCCGCAACCTTATGTCGACTTCCTGGGCTTACTGACCGGCGCAACTGTGGTGATCACGGATTCGGGCGGCATCCAGGAGGAAACGACTTATCTCGGCGTACCTTGCCTGACTGTGCGGGAGAACACGGAGCGGCCGATTACGGTGTCGCAAGGAACCAACGTTCTTGTGGGCCACGACCGCGACAAGCTGCGCACTGAAATTTCCAAGGTGCTCTCCGGAAGCGCCAAGAAGGGAGCGATCCCTCCTCTATGGGACGGGAAAGCTGGCGAGCGCATCGCGGACGTCCTGACGATGCAACTTCAAAGCGCATGAACGTCTCTTTCAAGAAATGGGCGGGAATTGCGGCGCTAGTGGTTGGGCTTTTGAGCCTGGCGATCGTCGGCCTGGCGCATTTGCAACGAAACGGTGAGCCTCACAGCGTAACACTCACGTGGCAGGCGGCGCGCCCTGTTAGGGGGATTCCTGTCGTCGGCTACAACGTCTACCGCCGCGCGTCCGAGGCAACTTCGTTTGTAAGAATTGCCACGCGCGTTGCGGGTCCGCCCTACGAAGATCGTTTGGTCACAAGTGGGAGAACGTATTTTTATGCGGTAACTTCCGTGGACGGAAACGGGCGCGAGAGTAGGTTCTCCACAGCCGTTACGGTCGAGATTCCGTGAGGCCGGCGAGCACTGAATCAGAGATACGACAGCCGTCTCTCCTACGGCGTCGGAATCACCGCCTGCACTTCGTTTGAATTTGCGCTCTCGACGCCGTTTCCATCCACTGCCCGCGCAACGTAGAAATATGTCTGACCGGCGGCAACCGTGTTGTCCGTATAGGCTGTGCTTGGCGTAAGCGTGCTGTTGATGGGCGATGAGTACGAACCCGACGCCGTGCGGCGGTAGACGTTATATCCGACGACGCCCGGTGTTTGGCTTGCGATCCAGGTGAGGTCCACGGTATGCGGTTGCGGTGCCTGGCCGTTGCCGGTTAATGCTTCGATCGTGGGCGAGTTCGAGGCATTGCTGATGAAAGTCAAGTTGCCGTTGGCTGTGCCGCTGGCGTTCGGCGTGAACGTTACTGTGAACGACGCCGACTGACCGGCTGCGATGGTCTTCGGGAAGTTTATGCCCGACAGAGCGAACTCGCCGTTGTCGCTGGTACCCGACGTGACGGTGACAGATGCCCCGGTCGCGGTCAGGCTGCCAGTCAATGCGGAACTCGCATTGACTACCACATTGCCGAAGTTCAGCGTTGCCGGCGTAACCGCGAGTTGTCCTTGCGCACCTCCTGTACCAGACAGAGCGATGTTAAGCGGAGAATTGGATGCATCGGAGATGATCGCCAGCGTGCCGCTCACGGCGCCGGGCGCTGCGGGCGTGAACTTGGCGGTGAACGTCACACTCTGACCGGCGTTGAGAGTTGTGGGAACGGTCAATCCCGAGATGGAGAACCCCGTTCCGGTAACGGTCGCCTGTGAGATTGTCACCGGAACCCCGCCCGTGTTGGTCACGGTTTCCGAGAGGCTCGTGTTGCTGCCGACTTGCACTGTGCCGAACGATAGGCTGGCCGGGTTTGCAGAGAGTGTGCCCGGAGCCACGCCCGTACCCGAGAGTGCGATGTTAAGAGTTGGATTCGATCCATTCGATGTAATCGTTACGTTGCCGTTGACGCCTCCGCCGACGGTGGGCGCAAACTGCACCGTAAACGACGTGCTCTGGCCCGCAGTCAGCGTTAAGGGCACGGAGATCCCGCTGATGCTGTAGCCGCTTCCACTGGCTGAGGCAGACGAGATGGTGACACTCGATCCGCCAGAGTTGGTCAGAGTCTCGGTGAAGGACTTCGAACTTCCTAACGTCACGTTGCCAAAGCTCAGGCTCACCGGGTTCGGTGTGATCTGTCCGGGAGTAACGCCAGTCCCAGTAAGAGCAATGTTGAGTGGCGAATTGGACGCGTCAGAAATAATCGCCAGCGTGCCGTTGACGGCTCCAGCCGCGGTCGGTGCAAACTTCACGGAGAATGTCACAGCTTGGCTGGGAGTCAATGTGACGGGCACCGTGAGCCCGCTGATCGAATAACCCGCGCCAGTCACGTTCGCTTGCGAAACCGTGACATTCACGCCGCCTGTGTTGGTCACGGTTTCCGAGAGGGAAGAGCTGGTCCCGGTTTGAACGTTGCCAAACGACAGGCTTATGGGACTGGCAGAGAGCGTTCCCGCGGTCACGCCTGTTCCCGACAGGGAAATGTTCAACGTCGGGTTGGAGCCGTCAGACGTGATGGTGACGTTGCCGCTGACCACGCCCGTGGCGGTAGGAGCGTACTGCACGTTGAAGGTGGTGCTCTGGCCGGCGTTGAGTGTGAGAGGGACCGTTAGCCCGCTCATGCTGAAGCCTGTACCAGTCGCGGAAGCGGCCGAAATGGTAAGGCTCGTACCGCCGGAGTTAGTCAGGGTTTCGGTCAGGGATTTCGAGCTACCCACGGCCACATTGCCGAAGCTCAAGCTGGCGGGATTCGGGGCGAGTTGTCCCGGAGTTACGCCGACGCCAGAGAGTGGAATGGTTAGCGTGGGGTTGCTGGCATCGGAAGTGATAGTCAGATTGCCGCTGCTGTTGCCGGCCGCCGTGGGCGTGAAGATGGCGCTGAAACTCGCCGACTGGCCAGCCGCCACAGTTGCCGGCAGGTTCGGACCGGTGAAGCTGAAACCGTTGCCGGTTGCCGCGGCGTTGGAGATTGTCACCGTGGCGCCGCCGGTATTGGTCACTGTCACGGATACAGTCTTGTTGTTCCCAACAGTCACATTGCCAAAGATCACGCTACTCGGATTCGCCGTTAAGTCTCCGGGCGCGATGCCAGTGCCGGAAAGCGGAATGTTCAGAGGCGAACCAGGCGCGTCGGAGGCGATCGCGATGTTGCCATTGACGTTGCCGCCGGCCGCTGGAGTGAACTTAACCGTAAAGGTCGCAGTCTGATTCGGCGTTAACGTGCTGGGGATCGTCAGCCCGGTGATGGAGAATCCCGAACCGGTGACAGTGGCTTGCGAAATCGTGACGTTGGAGCCTCCGGTGTTGGTCAGAGTTTCAGACAGGGTCGTGTTGCTCCCCACTTGAACGCTGCCGAACGCAAGGCTCACTGGACTGGCGACGAGTGCTCCGGGCGTAGCTCCGTTTCCAGAGAGAGGGATGTTCAAATTCGGATTCCCGCCGTTGGATGTGATGGCGACGCTTCCGCTCACACCACCTGCAACCGTCGGCGCAAACTGCACGGAGAATGACGTGCTCTGCCCGGCGTTCAGAGTCAATGGCACCGTCAGACCAGTCATGGTGAACCCGGCGCCGCTCGCCGTGGCGGCCGAGATGGTCACACTCGTTCCACCTGAGTTTGTCAGCGTCTCGGTAAGAATCTTCGACGCTCCCACCAGTACGTTCCCGAAACTCAGGCTTGCGGGATTCGGAGTGATTTGTCCTTGAGTGACGCCGGTTCCGGAAAGGCCAACGTTCAACGGAGAACCGGGCGCATCGGAAACAATCGCCAAATTCCCGGAGGCTGCTCCCGCCGCAGTGGGGGCGAACATGATGGTGAACACCACGCTCTGCCCGGCCGCAAGAGTAGCGGGCAGGTTCACGCCGCCAACCGAGTAGCCGGCGCCGGTGACCGTCGCCTGCGAAATCGTGACCGCCGTTCCGCCGTTGTTGGTGATCGTCTCGGACTTGTTGCTGCTGGTCCCGATCTGCACATTGCCAAAAGCCAGACTAGTTGGGGACGCCACCAACTGAGCGGCAGCAACACCGGTACCGGTGAGAGGAACGTTGAGGGCCGGGTTGGAGCCGTCCGACGTTAGAGCCAGATTGCCGCTGACTGCGCCTACGGCTGCCGGCGCAAACTTCACCGTGAAGACGACGCTTTGATTCGGAGCCAGGGTCGTGGGTACGGACAACCCGCTAATCGAGAAGCCTGCGCCCGTCACACTGGCCTGCGAGATCGTCAGCGGAGAGCCGCCGGTATTGGTCAGAGTTTGAGTCTGGGTGCCGGTCGTGCCCACTTGCACACTTCCGAACGCCTCGCTGGTGGGGCTAGGCGTGAGCATGCCGGGAGAAACTCCGTCACCGCTCAAGGGTAGAGAAAGACTGGTGTGCTGGTCGGCTTTCCGAAAACCACGGCGAGCTTGCGCGACATCGGTCGAAAAATTAACGCTGCCGGTGAAATGGCTGGCGCCGGTGGGTGCAAACGTGACACTCAACGAAGCAGAGCCTCCTGGGTGCAGCGTGAGCGGCAATGAAAGGTTACCAATCGTGAAGCCCGCTCCGCTCAGGGAGACTTGAGTGATGTTCAAATCGGTGCTGCCACTATTCGACAGGGTGATGTTGCTGGCGCTGTTGTTGCCTACCTTGACGTTTCCAAAGTTAATGGAAGAAGGTGTAAAGCTGAGCTGTCCCGGTTCGACGCCCTCGCCCTGAACTTGCAGAGAAGCGAGAAACTGCTGCCCGTCGCTGAATGACAGGGTGGTCGAGATTTTTCCCGCAGCCGAAGGCTGGAACACCACGCTGAACGGGACCTCTTGTCCTGAGGCCAGAACGAGCGGCAAAGAAATTCCGGAAACCTGAAGGGTCGGATCCAGTCCGCTAATCGACACGATCGTGACGCTGGATGTCTTGAAGTTGGTGAGGGTGTTCTGGATCGTCTTGGAGTTCCCGACATTGACCTGGCCGAATGAGGCGCTCACGCTGCCAAGGACGACGGAGTCGGTGACCTGATTCTGCTGTTTGCCGAGCAACTGGCACCCGGTAAGGGCAAGGAGGGCGGCGGCGATCAGGAGCGAGGACCTAGTTCGGCCTATCCATCTAGCGTTCAAGTGTCCAGACCTCAGAGTGCCGTATCTGACTCATACGGCGGGGGATTTCAGGTCACTGGAGAGTCGCTGCTTCGGCACCCCAGCACTTTCATTTTCAAGGGCGGTTGCGGAAACGAGGTAGATTGCGGAAGGACTACAGAGAACGCGGAATCGTACACAGCACCATTGTTCATGGGCTTTCATTAGGATTTTCAGGGGTTACGCCAGTACGAGACGTGAGCGAACAGGTGGACAATGCGCGAATGTCCGACCGTACAGGGCCGGAGGGAAATGGCCCTGCTGCCGGGCGTCCGGGTCGAAAGTCCGAATTCCAACTCCCGGCGCTTCAGTGTGAAAACATTTTCCTATGGGCCCGGGCTGCGGCCAATTTGGTGCGGATACAGGACGAGGCGCCGAAATCGCAATTCCGGGTGGACGCCTTCCTAAACTGTTCGTGTGAGTCGATTTCCCTTGGGCCGGGTTAACATAGGGTAGCCAGACGACGTTGGCAGGATGCGTGCATCAAACAGTTAGGGTCGTTAGCATGTGTGAGGCAAAAACAGATGAGATTCTCAGTAGTCCTTGCGTTGGCCATGGCAGGTTTGACCATGACCGCAGCCGCGCAGAAGTTCGATAAGCCAACAAGAACCAAACCCTCGCATCACGAGGAAAAAGAGGGCAACAAGAAGAGTCGGGCGGTGGCCAAGGAACCAGCGAACAAGAACAGCCCCGCCCAGGAACTACGCCGAGCGGAGCAGTCCAGCGCGCGCTCATCGGTTAAGAAGTCTGGAACCGGCAAGGCTGCGCGGACGAATCCGGCATTGAAGGCGCAAAAGAAGGAATCGAATCCACCGATCCATTTTGCCTCCACAAGTGGCTCCAAGGGCGACGGCAAGCGAAAGGCCGGAGACCCGTACAAAGGTCGCCTGCGCCACAAAGGCTCGCACTAGTCGGTGCAGAACGTTATCGGGAAGAGGAACGATCTGGGGCTGGGGTTGCCTGTACATCGGAGGCCTCGGCCCATGGTTCTTTCAGGGAGTATTTCGCCAGGCAGTAGAGTGCCCGCACGCCGTCTTTCCAACCGATTTTCTTCCCTTCTTCGTAGGTTCGGCCGGAGTAGCTGATTCCTACCTCATAAATCCGCAGCTTGCGGCGCGCGATTTTCACGGTGATCTCCGGCTCAAATCCGAAGCGATTTTCTTCCAGAGGGATGGCCTGAATCACGTCCCGCCGGAAAACCTTATAGCAGGTTTCCATGTCGGACAGGTTGATGTTCGTCAGGCAATTCGAAAGCAGGGTGAGCGCGCGATTACCGACTGAATGCCAGAAGTAGAGCACGCGATGCGGCCCGTCGCCCATGAATCGCGATCCGTAGACGGCGTCGGCCCGGCCCTGGATCAGAGGTTCCAGCAGGCGTGGATATTCAGCCGGGTCGTACTCGAGATCGGCGTCCTGAATGATCACAAAGTCGCCGACAGCCTCCTGAATGCCCCGGCGAAGCGCCGCCCCCTTCCCCATATTCTGCGGCTGCAATAGCACACGAACCTGGGGGTGCTCAGCTTGCAGTTCAGCCAGAAGGTCGCGCGAGCCGTCGGTGGAGCCGTCATCCACGCAAAGCAGTTCGATTTCGATCGGAACCGCGAGCACCCGCCGAACAGCCTCGCGCAGCGTGGCGCGCTCGTTATACACCGGCATGACGACGGAGAGCTGCATAGATTCGAAGGAACTGAAGCAATCGATTGTAAAACCGGACCCGGAAGCGCTCAAGTTCACGCGTCCCGATGCCCCGTGTCTCGATGCACCGTGCCCGGTGAGAATGCAGGCAGGCAGACGGCGATGTATTCCGCGCCGCCCTCGAATGGACTCGAGTAGCGTACCCATTCCCGGGAGTGGGCGATGATCGCTTGACCCGCACGGACATCCATCTGTCCATCCTTGTGCTCGACACGCAACATACCCCGCAACACCAGCGTGTACTCGTCAAACTCGGGAGTCTGTCCGGGTTCTTGCCAGCCTTCTGGACTACGCATGTGGGCCACGCTGACCCCGGCGTCCTGGGAATTTACCCGGCCGACATATTCCTCGATGATCTTCGGCTTGCTTCCCGCAGCCTCAATGCGAGTTGGTTGTGCGATAAGAGTTGGCATAGTCTGGATCGTAACAATCGTCCAGCGTTCTAACAACCCGCGGTCTCTGCGTCCTCTGGAAAACGATGCCTTCGGCATGGGAGCTATACTGCTTCTCCTATGAAGATCGTCAGCGCGGCGGAAATGCGCGAGATTGATCGCTCGACTGCGGAGCGTTTCGGCGTCCCCTCGCTCACGCTGATGGAGAATGCCGGATCCGCCGTCTCGCGTTTCATTCTCGCGGAGTATCCCCAAGCCCGGCGAATCAGCGTCATCTGCGGAAAAGGAAATAACGGCGGAGACGGTTTCGTGGTGGCACGCAAGCTTTCGGAATCAGGCATCGTGGTGCGACTCTTGCTGCTTTGTGGCACGGAGGAACTCCGCGGTGACGCGGCGACAATGTTGCAGAGGGTCGGCATTCTTCCGCTGGTGATGCGCGATGGGAGTGCGCTCGAGTCGTCCGACACGCAGCAAATATTTTCCGCCGACCTGATCGTAGACGCGATTCTCGGCACAGGATTTCGTCCGCCGATGAGTCCGCTGTACGCCGTTGTGATCCAGAGAATGAATGAGAGCCGGGCTCCGGTGATTGCCGTGGACATCCCGTCCGGCGCCGATGCCGATGCCATGCATCCGCCCGATGGCCTGGTTGCGCGGGCCGATGCGATCGTGACTTTCACAGCTCCGCGTCCAGCACATGTCTTTGCGGAGCTGACAGGCGGTCCGACAGTCATCTCGGCAATTGGTTCTCCGTCCGAGGCGATTGTGTCGGACCAAGACCTCAATCTCAGCACGGCGGCGGACTTTGCCGGGTTGCGGAAGCCTCGGAAGCGCGAAGCCAATAAAGGCAGCTATGGTCACGTACTCGTAGTCGGGGGATCGCTGGGTAAAGCGGGCGCGGCGGCGATGGCGGGATTTGCGTCCTTGCGCGTAGGTGCGGGATTGTCGACGGTAGCGACCGCGCGATCGGTTCTGCCGACGGTCGCCGGCTTTCATTCCGAACTGATGACAGAACCGCTTGAAGAAACGGACGCCGGGACGATCTCACTCAAGGCACTCGATTCGGGCGCGATGGCAGCCTTGCTGGGGAAGAAGAGCGTCCTGGCGATCGGTCCGGGAATTTCCCGTCATCAGGAAACCGCGGAATTGGTAAGAAGAATTGTGCAGAAGTTCGACCTGCCCATGGTTCTGGACGCGGATGCGCTCAACGCGTTCGAAGGCTGCACCCACGAAATGACGGATCGCCGGCGCAGCCTGGTCATCACTCCTCATCCCGGAGAGATGTCGAGGCTGACAGGATTGACTATCGCCGAGGTTCAGTCCGACCGGGTTGCGGTCGCCCGCAGGTTTGCCCGCGAGCACGAATTGACCGTTGTGTTGAAGGGCCACCGCACTCTGGTCGTTTCGCGCGAAGGTGAGGTGTGGGTCAATCCCACTGGCAATCCAGGAATGGCAACCGGCGGTACCGGCGACGTGCTGACCGGGATGGTGGCTGGGCTGATCGCACAGCACCCTGACAACGTGTTCAGGGCCGCAGCGCTCGCTGTCTATCTGCATGGACTGGCCGGGGACCTGGCAACGAAAGAGTTGGGCGAGCATTCCCTGGTAGCGACCGACTTGGTGCGCTATCTGCCCGCAGCCTTTGCCATCGTGCGGAAAGCCGAAGGCGCGGAAGTCCGCCTCGGAGCCTGAACATCTTCGCGATCAACGTGGAATGTAACGGTCGAGCAGGGGAGCGACTTGTCCGCCAAAGGCCCACAAACGCGCTTGCGCGGAGTCAGCCGATTCTTTCGGATACATGGGAGTGATCAAGCGCACCATCGACCCGTCACTGCGATTCATGCGGAGCGAATCTGCTACCAGGTAGTACTTGGACGCATATTGGCTGGATATCGCGCGGCCATGAGCCTGAAACCAATAAAGCACGAGGCTACGGCTGTCACCTTTCGAAACGACATAGCGGTTGGCGGGGATCAAAGAACCGTTGGGGCCGGGGAGCTGTACTACCTGACGTTGAGTAGGAACAAATCCTTGCCCAACCAGACAGTGGTCGGGAGAATGGGGCGTCTCCGCAACTCGTTGGGAGGCGTAGTACGCGATGAAGAGTTCGGCCTCTGGTTCGGAGTGGGATGGGTCGGTATAATCCCGAGTGAGGAATTCACCCGGCCCAAGAATTTCGAGCGTCTTCTCATCAAGACTGTAGTCTGTCCCAACCCATCCCCCCAATTCATAAGGCAGGTTACTGAGAGGTTCACGCGGCGGAAAGACTTCGGCCTGCGAATGTGCTTGCATGTAGACCGCTGTCGCAAGTAACAGGGCGGCCGCGGTTGCAAAATGAAGAGACAAGTTCTTCAGCGGTCCTCGCGTCTGGTCTTCTTTCGCTGCCACGAAACGGTCCGTGCTCTTGGCATTCCTGGAACGGTCGCTATCACTCTTGGACTCAGGCTCCCGCCAGATCCGCGAAATCAGACCATGCAGCAAGAAGAGCATGATCAGCGAGACTACAAAGACAAGCCATCCCTGGAAAGTGTGAAGGAACCCTTCCGCTTTGTCCGGACCCCAATACTGCGCGATCATGCCCGTACCAAAAATGCGAAACCCATTAGCCGCGACCGCGATCGGCGGCGCCGACAACGCCAGCACGACGCGGACCCAGATCCGTTTCTCCATCAAATATCCATAGATGATGGCTAGCGTGATGAGCGAGAGCAAAGAGCGGATTCCGCTGCACGCTTCCGCCACTTCGAGCGACATCACGGGCAACGCGATGACATTCCCCTCGCGATACACCGGAACCTGGAACACCCGGAGGAGAGCCGTCGCCAACTTCGAGGCCACCATCTGCAACGGGAACGTGACATTCTGCAGAATGATCTTCGGGATCGGAATCATCAGGATCAGGAAGGCCCAGGGAAAAAGCACACTGCGGAACAAAGGCCATCCGCGGAACAGAACGATGAATCCGGCGAACAAGATAAGCAGAGAGACGCGGGAGAGAAACGGCTCAGCTCCCAGTTGTCCGATCACCAGCAGAGTCAAGCCGCCGGCGAGAATGAGGCCCCCTGTCCACGAAGGTGCGGCCTGGATGTTTTTCAGTATGTCGCGATTCTGCCAGAGAACAAAGAGGGCGAAGATCGGGACGAACGGTCCGTGGCCGAAATCCTTGTCGTGAGTCCACTGGCTGAATAAGCCGATGGCGATAGAGCCATACAGCCAGACCAGAAGCAGCACAAGCCCGGCGGTCTGCCATCGCCCCGACAAAAACCCGCTCGGTTTCCTTACAACCAGAGGGGTTGCCTCTACCGATTCATTCATAGCGCGTTAATTTCGAGAATATGCGAAGACATCCCGTCGCCGCAATCGCGAATCACAGGGCTGGCATTGAATCGGACGTGTTTTCCGTCGGTCCGGTTGGATCAGGATTCGATCCGAAGGGGGCCGTCGGCTAATTGAGGGGAAAACAAGGAAAACAAGTTCCACTGGGGCCCCCAGGCGGGTGCGTCCCCGGGCGGCTTTTGAGAACCGCAATTGTTCCAATAGCTTAGGACTTGACTCCGAAGTAAGAGTACTGCGGTGGCGCCGTTCACAGGGGGTAAAATGGGAAAAATGTTTCCCATTTGTCCGCAGCGATGGTAGGGTGAAGCTAAGCTGGAAGTGCAGGACATGCACCTAAGTTGCTGACAAATAAGAGACTAACCATCCTCTCGAATATTGGTTTAATTGCTCTGGATGGCAGCAGGTGTGCACTAAGCGGTAGTGTGGATTTGTCCGAGGCGACGCCCCCCTGTGCTCGGACGGAACAAGCAATGGACATCAAGAGCTTCAAGTTACCGGCCAGCATTGGAGCCTCGCGCAATGGCATGCGTCCCTGGCGGGAGAGCGTCAGCTCCGGCATGCGTACCGTGGAAGCTGTGATCCGGGAACTCTCGCAGAATGACGTTCCGGTACTGGTTGTGGCCGAGTCGGGATCTGGGAAGCGGGCCGCATCGGCGCGCATTCATGCCCTTTCGAGCCGCAACCTGGAACCATTCCACGAGAGCCACGCCCATGAGGCCACGCCAGAACTTCTGGCCAGTTGGGAAGCGGACGGCGGGACGGTTTACCTGCAGGATGTTGGAGATCTGGATGCCGCAGCCCAGGCCGAGTTGGTTCGCCAGATCGCATCCGGAGGCGGGAACGACCGGCGGGTTCCGCGTTTCATCTGCGGGACATCGCGCGAACTCGAAGCGGAAGTGAAGGCCGGAAAATTCCGGGAAGATTTGTACTACCGCATCAGCGGTGTGTGTCTGCGTTTACCCCCGCTGCGGCAGCGCAAGGAAGATATCTCAATCTTGCTGGACTGGTTTCTGGAAGAGGCGGCTCACGATTTTTCCCGCGTGGCGCCGGTTCTGAGTTCCGAAACACAGTCATTCTTTCAGGAGTATCACTGGCCGGGAAACATCCGCGAGTTGAAGGACGCGGCCCGCGCGATCGTGGCGCTGGGCGACGAGACGCTGGCTATGGGTGGATTGCGGTCGCTTCTCCGGCGAGGAGATCGCAGCAACGGAGAGAAAGTCTCACTGAAAGAAGCGGCGAAGGCGGCCTCCCGGGAAGCGGAGAAGGAATTGATTCTTCAGGTGTTGACGCGGACGCGCTGGAACCGCCGCCGCGCTGCGCAGGAATTGCAAATCAGTTACAAGGCCCTGCTGTACAAGCTGAAGCAAATCGGATATCAGGAATTAAACGGCGCATAAATAAGGCGCTAGAGATTTAGAGAAGGGAAAGGGGCACAGGAGAAGATATGAAGCGAACCTGGAAAGTGGCCATGGCGACTCTGCTGTTGAGCGGAGGAATGGCTTTGGCACAGGATGCCACAACGGCGCCACCCGCGATGGCGAGCGCCTCGGATGCCGCCGCCTCAATGAGCAGCCCTGATTACGTGATTGGCCCCGAGGATGTCCTGCACGTCGCAGTGTGGAAAGAGGCAGACCTGACGGCGACTCTGCCCGTGCGTCCTGACGGAAAGATCTCTCTGCCACTGCTCAACGATGTGCAAGCCGCCGGCCTGACGCCGATGCAGTTGGCGGATTCACTCACCGAAAAGCTGAAAAAATACGTGGCCAGTCCGCGCGTAACGGTAGTGGTATCGCAGATCAACAGCAAGCGGATTTACCTGGTGGGTGAAGTCGGGCACACCGGCGCGGTACCGATGCTGCCGAACATGACGGTCCTGCAGGCACTCTCCAGCGCCGGCATGACGCAATTCGCGAACACAAAGAAGATTTACGTCATGCGAATCCAGAACGGCAAGCAAGTGAAGCTTCCCGTCAACTACAAGAAACTGGTGAAGGGCGAGCAGATGGAGCAGAACTACTTGTTGCAACCGGGAGACACGGTCGTTATTCCGTAATGGACGGCCGCACCGCTTGGGGCGGGAATTTGAGAGAGAAGATGAATACGACACGGATAATCGGGCTGCTGGTAGCGGTACTGGGAGTCAGCCTATCGGCTGCCGCCCAGAACGATTCGAGTCCCGAACGGACCGGACCCGCGCCTGCACTCGGGCAGACGGCACCGATCCTCAATCCGGATAATCCGCCGATCTCGAGTCTGGATGAAGCCGGGCTCGACATGAGAAGCTCCTCGCGCAGCTTCGTTTCTTACGGTCTTTCTGTTGCAGAGTCAGCCGATACCAACGCCAGCAACGAAATCGATAAACAGGGGGTGAGTAGCGTAACCCACTTAATTGGCGCTCTCGACTTGCAGCGCTTCTACGCAAAGACCGACCTGTTTGCAGAATATGTGGGAGGCGGAGCGTTCTATTCCAACGCGACCCGAACTGCCAGTCAGTTGCACGCCCTGGGCGTGATGGGTGTGACGCGCTGGCGGACGGGCCGTTTGACCGTGCGGGACTCTTTCAGCTATCTGCCGGAAGGTTCGTTCAGCGTAGGCGCTTTCGGGGGAAACCCCGGTCTCGGCATTGCAACCGGCGGAGGGTCATCGGGACTCGCTGGCGGCGGCCTGCCGGGCAGCCATTTTTTTGGAAACGGTCAGTTCGGTTCCGTAGGGTTGACGCCGCGCCTTTCCAACGATGCTTTTCTGGACGTAGTGCAGAGTCTGACTCCGCGTTCCGCGTTTACCGTTGCTGTGGGTTTCAGCAATGCTCATTTTTTCGATAACACGGATAACCTGATCAATAGCGACAAGGTCATGGTCCAGGCGGGTTACAGCTACATGCTCGGACGCCGCGACCAGATCGGTGCGGTGTATGGGTTCCAGCAATTTCGTTTTCCGCAGGATGTGGGCGGACAGATTGATGCGCAGATCGCCAATTTCCGCTGGAGTCACACCATCAGCGGCAGAATGACATTTATTGGCGCCATCGGTCCGCAGCGCCTGGTGTTTGAGGATCCCGTCTTCGGCAACACGACACATTGGTCAGCGAACGGGAGAGCCGTAGTGCGGTACCGGTTTGTTCGGACTTCAATCGCGGCCACTTACGAAAAATTCACCTCCGCGGGGTCGGGTTTCTTTGCGGGTTCTGACACACAGGCGGCGCGCTTAGGGATCACCCGCCCGCTTGCCCGCACTTACGAGATTTACCTTGATTTCGGGTACGCCCATAACCGCCGTCTCCAGACCGACACTGGAAAAGGGGGCGAGGCCGGAAACACGTTCGACCACGGATTCGCGCGGGTCCTGTTGCGCAAGCACATCAACAGGGAATTTTCAGCGTTTGCGGCGTATCGCTTTAACGATTTGACTTTCGATCAGCCGGGGCGAAGCACCACCCGCAACATGGCTACGATCGGTGTGGAATGGCATCCCCGGCCAAGCCGGATTGACTGATTTTTTTGGCCGCCCTGCGGCCGGACTGGTGAACAGCATGATTGAAAATCGCGATCTCACGATGGACGACTATCTGGCGATGGTAAAGCGCCGCCTGAAAGTCATTTTGATTCCGGCGCTGCTCGCTCCGATAGCCGGCTACCTCGTTTCTTATGCCTTTCCTCCCAAGTTCACCTCGCAAGCGACGGTGCTGGTGGAAGTGCAGAAGGTTCCAGGCACGTACGTCCAACCCGTAATCACCGCCGACCTGATGCAGCGCGTGGCCACCATGAAACAGCAAATCCTGGCGCCGGCTCGCCTTCGTACCATGATCGATGGGCTGAACGTCGCAAAGCCAGGCGAGGAATCGGCGATCATTCAGGAGATCCAGTCCACGATGACCGTGGCGGCGCTGTCGTCCGACATGTCAGCGCCATCGTCGTCGTCTTCCAGTTCTTCGGCCGGATCGACCAAAAAATCCAATGCGCCGAAACAGGCTCCGAATACGACCTCTGTTCCCGGTTTTCTCATTGGCTACAGTTCGAGCAGCCCGCGCCGGGCGCAGGAAATCTGTAATGCACTGGTCGGCATGCTGGTGCAGGAGAATCTGCGCACGCGATCCGCGACGGCCAAGGGCACGACTGACTTTCTGAGCCGCCAGGTGGACGAAGCTAAGCAGGCTCTGGACCAGCAGGACAAGGACCTGGCGGAATTCAAAGCAAAAAACCTGGGACAGCTGCCGAGCGATGCGGATAACAATATGCGCATCCTGATGTCGATGAACTCGCAGCTCGATGCCACCACACAGACCCTGAATCGCGCCCAGCAGGACAAGGCTTACACCGAAAGTCTTTTGGCACAGCAGTTGGCGGCGTGGAAGAGTTCCCAATCCAGCAACAACCCGCAGACGCTGGAACAGCAGCTGAACATTCTGCAAGCGCAACTGATGCAACAGCAAGCGCGCTACACCGATGACCATCCCGATGTAATCAAGACCAAAGCGGATATCGTAGAAGTCAAAAAGAGACTGGCTGAAATCAACAACGCGCCCAGTGGCGCCACTGATGCGACCCAAAAAGCGTCAGCTTCCGAACCGCCGGAGATTCGCCAGCTCCGTCTCCAGCTTCATCAGTACGACAACGTGATCACGCAGGCTACTCAGGATCAGAAACGATTGCAGAGCTCCATCCAGGTCGCCCAGAGCCGCACCTTGATGAGCCCCGCGATCGAAGAAGAATACAGGCGGAAAACGCGCGATTACGACAATGCGCAGAACGTCTACCAGAGCCTGTTGGCAAAAAAGAGTTCCTCCGAACTCGGCGAAAACATGGAAAACCAGGCGCAGGGTGAGCAGTTAAGTCTGTTGACCGAAGCTGGGCTGCCCAGCAGTCCGACCTTCCCGAATCGGTGGTATTTCGCCGGCGGCGGCATGGGTGCTGGACTGGTTCTGGGCATTGTGATCGCCGTCTGGCTGGAGATTCGTGACCGTTCCATCCGTACCGAAAGAGATGCGGCGGCGGCCATGGATCTTCCCCTGCTCGTGTCTGTGCCGTGGGTGTCAGAGGAAGAGGAAGTCTCTGCCAACGGCCATGCGCGGCGGCCCTTCTGGGGTCGTGGCAACGGGGGAGCACCGGATCGCGAGAGGATCGGGGTCTAAGGGAATCGTATGTATAAAGAGTTTTTTGGACTTCGGGCCAACCCGTTCAATGTCAATCCGGACCCGCGTTATCTGTATCTGACACGGCACACGGAAGAGGCGCTGGCGTGTCTGACCTACGGCATCCAGAGCCGCAAGGGCTTCGTGCTGCTCACCGGCGAGGTGGGGACCGGCAAGACGACGCTGATCAACAAGTTGCTGGAGTGGTTGCGGCTTCAGCAAGTGGCGACGGCGTTCATCTTCAACTCCCGTCTCGACGTGCCGCAGTTTCTGGATTTCATGATGGCGGACTTCTCCATCCCATGCGATTCGAAATCGAAAAGCCAGGTGTTACAGCGTCTCTATAACTGGCTGCTCGACCGCTATCGCGCCGGTGAAACCGCGGTGCTGATTGTCGACGAAGCGCAGAACCTGTCGGATGAAGTGCTGGAAGAGATCCGGATGCTGACCAATCTGGAAACTTTTACCGAGAAACTTCTGCAGATCGTGCTGGTGGGACAGCCGGAACTGGAACAGCGCCTGAAACAGCCGCAGTTGCGCCAATTACGTCAAAGACTGACGCTGCGGGCGAAGACGCATCCGTTCAACATCGATGAAACCAAGCTTTATATCAACCAGCGGTTGCGGATCGCCGGCTCGAATGGCGATCTCGTCTTTCAACCGGAGGCTGTGTCGGCGCTATTCCGTTACTCCGCCGGCGTGCCGCGCGTGATCAACCTGTTATGTGAACACTGCCTGGTCAGTGCTTTCGTCGATCAGAAGAAAACGGTTTCTGCGGAGATCGTGGATGCGGTCGCAAAAGATTTCGATCTGAGCGACGGGATCACGGCCGCAGCCATGACTCCGGTGGTGGCACCAGTGACCTCCGAACGGTTCGACCTGGTAGAAGCCCTTCGTACGCTGGCGACACTGGCGGACAAGATTCGTCAATCCGAACAAGATCTCCCCAAAGAGAGGAAAATATGAGCCGAATCCATGACGCTTTAAAACGCGCCGAACAGGAAAGAGCAACTTCACTGGGGGGGAACACGGAGCCTGCCATTGGGCAGCCGGAACTGCAACCGGTAAACGCTCCCGAACGCACTCACGCGCACACGGCCGTGATGCCCGCCGCAGCCTTCAGCTACGAGAGCCTGCTGGCACGCTGCCCAGTCGCAACCTGGAGCCCGGACGAGCGCACGATGCTGTTCTTCCAGGACGACGAGAACCGGAAAGGCGCGGAAGAATTCCGCACCCTGCGTTCGCGCCTGTATCAGATTCGCGAGAAGATCTCCTTGAAGCGGCTGATGGTGACCAGCGCTTTGCCCAAGGAAGGGAAATCGTTTGTCGCTGCCAACCTGGCCCAGGTCATCGTGCGGCAGCAGGGCCGGCGTGTTCTTCTTATCGACGCCGACCTGCGCAGCCCTGGCATGCACCGTCACCTGGGCGCGAGTCAGACTCCGGGATTATCGGATTACCTCCGCGGAGAGGCCGACGAATTCTCCGTCATCCAGCGTAGCCCCATGGACAACCTGTTCTTTCTCCCCGCCGGGCGGCAATCCTCCGGCGCGCCCGAACTGTTGGCGAACGGACGTTTGAAGCTCCTGATGCAGCGCGTCGAACCGATGTTTGACTGGATCATCATGGATACGCCGCCAGTCATTCCGGTCGCGGATTCCACGCTCCTGGCTAATTTTTGTGAGGGAGTGTTGATGGTCGTACGCTCGAACTCCACACCTTCCGACCTGGCCCGCAAGGCTCGCGAGGAATTTCAGGACAAGCTGCTGCTGGGTGTTGTGCTGAACGGGATCCCCGCCGATCAGCTGCCGCAGTCACGCTACTACTACGGCGAGGCAGTCTCCAGCCCCGCCTAAGACGAACGAGGGAATCGTGATCCGGGTCCTCAATGTCTATTATCCGATCCGCAAGCTGATCTTGCTGGTCGGAGAAGCGCTGATCGTGTTGGGCTCCCTCCTGCTCGGCGCATGGTTGGCACATCCGGACGATTTTTACATCGTGATGAACTACGATGGCGGCATCCCCAAGATCTTGGGAGCGACGGCGTTGGTCTTGCTTTGCTCCCACTGGTTCGACCTTTATGACACCGCCCTGGCGAATACAAAGGGGGAAATGTACTTCCGCCTGCTGCTTGTGCCGGCGCTGCTTTCCTTTGGTTTGGCGGCGGTCAGCTACTTCCGTCCCGAAGACAACCTGTTGCGCAATGGATCGTCCGAATTCGGTTTGTTGATTCTGACGACTGGATTGATCGGCTGGCGAATCGGATTCGGTTGGCTGGTTCAGTTACCGATTCTCGTGGAGCGGATCTATGTTCTGGGAACGGGCGATCGGGCGCTACGCCTGGTGCAGGGCCTGCGTCAGAACCCCGAACTGGGAGTCGAAGTGGCCAGCTGGACCGGCAAAATGGAAGGGGCTGTGACACGCGATTCAGTGGCTGCGCACCTGATGGAGGTGGTTAATCACCAGAGAGTCCACCGCGTGATTGTCGCGATGCCCGATCGCCGGGGCACCATCCCTATGCGGGAACTGCTTGACCTTCGCATGCACGGCGTGAAGATTGAAGAAGCGACCTCGTGGCTGGAAAAGATGTCCGGCAAAATCGAAGTCGAGAGCCTTAACCCCAGCTGGCTGATTTTTGCCGACGGCTTCCGCCGCGGCTCTGTCTTCATTGTGGTGCGGAGAGCGCTCTCGATCATTATCTCGTTGTTCGGTCTGATCGCAAGCGCCCCGTTGTGGCCTCTGGTAATGCTGCTCGTCAAGCTGGATTCTCCAGGCCCGACCTTTTATTCGCAGCAGCGCGTGGGGAAGTACGGGAAGACTTTTAACGTCATAAAATTTCGCACCATGCGTCAGGACGCGGAGGCGGCAAGTGGTCCGCAGTGGGCGGGCAAGAACGACCCCCGCATCACACGGGTCGGACGCTTCCTGCGCTCCTCGCGGCTCGATGAGATTCCCCAGTTGTGGTGCGTGCTGAAGGGCGACATGGCGTTTGTGGGGCCGCGTCCGGAGCGTCCCGAATTCGTGGAAATGCTGACCCGCGATATTCCGTTTTATGGCGTGCGGCACATGGTACGCCCCGGACTGACGGGTTGGGCGCAAATCCGGTACAAGTACGGCAGCACTGTCCAGGACGCAATCGAAAAACTTCAGTACGACTTGTTCTACATCAAAAACGCATCGATCGGGCTGGACCTGCTGATCATGTTCCAGACGATCAAGACCGTCTTGCTGCGCCGGGGCGCGCAATGAAATGGATATTCTGGATTGCGGCTGCGACCGTAGCGTATGCCTATGTGGGGTATGCGGCCTGCTTATGGCTGCGCAGCCGGTGGTCGCCGCGTCCCGTGCGTCGTGGCGGCGTAGAGCCAACCGTGTCGGCGGTCATGGTGGTCCGAAATGAAGAGGCCGTGCTCGCGCGCAAGCTGGAGAATCTGTTGTCGATCCACTATTCCCCAGACAAGCTGGAAGTCGTCGTAGTCTCGGACGGATCGAACGACGGCACGGCGAATATCCTGAAGGAGTTTGGAAGCAGCGCGCGGCTAAGGTTCCTGTTGAAGCCGGAGTCGCAGGGAAAAGCTCTGGGATTGAATGACGCGGTCAAACTTGCGAGCGGAGAACTTTTGTTGTTCACCGATGCCCGGCAGGCAATCGAGCCGGCTGCGTTGCGGTTTCTGGTGGAGAACTTCGCCGATCCGGCAGTCGGATGCGCGAGCGGCGAATTGATGCTGGGTGATCCGGCAAGTGGTGAGACGGGAAAGGGTATGGGCTTGTACTGGCGCATCGAGAAGAAGATTCGCGAGATGGAGTCGGCGGCTGGGTCAGTCGCGGGTGCGACTGGAGCGATCTACTGCGCCCGGCGCGAACTATTCGAGCCCTTGCCCGCCGGAACGATCCTCGACGACGTGTTGATCCCAATGCAGGTTGTGCGCCAGGGGTCTCGAGTGATCTTCGATTCCCGCGCACGGGCATGGGACTCGCCGGATCTCGGCGGCACCCGCGAGTTTGCCCGGAAGGTGCGTACTCTCAGTGGGAACTATCAACTGCTGCAACTCGCGCCGTGGCTGCTGGGGTCCACGAATCCGATTCGCTTTGAGTTTGTCAGCCACAAACTGTCGCGCCTCACGGTACCGTTTGCGTTGGTTGCGCTGCTGGTCACGTCGTTCTTCCTGCCGCAGCCGTGGTATCGGGCGGCGCTGGTTGCCCAGTTGGCGTTCTATGCCCTAAGTGTGGTGGCCATGGTCGGAGTGAAGATTGGCCCGCTATCGCGGGTGGCGGACGCAGCGCGGACTTTCGTAGTCCTGAATTCGGCGGCTCTGGTGGCGTTTGTCAATTTTGTCACCGGCAGAAAGGCGGTCTGGGTCCGCTGACTGCCCTGAAAATGACCGCCATGAAAATTCTCTGGGTCAAAGCCGACAAGCTGCTCCCCGTGGAAAACGGCGGTAACATCCGCACGTACCACATCCTGCGGCATCTATCGTCGCAGCACGAGCTTACGTTTTACTCGTATTACGGAGGCCGGGAGGATCGCTCTTACGAGCGCGAGCTTCGGGAACACCTACCCGGATCGGTTGCGGTCTGCACCGGGAAGCGAGAGTTGTCCGGCGTTTCGCGTGGTCTGGACTACTTGGTTCATTTGAATTCGCAGCCGCCCTACGCAGTGAGCCGCTTTGCGAGTTTCAAGGTGCAGGATCAATTGCGTGGATGGTTCCGCGAGCAGCGCTTCGATGTCGCGGTTTGTGACTTTCTGGATGCGGCGGTGAATTTTCCGGGACGCCTGAACATTCCCTGTGTGCTCTTTCAGCACAACGTGGAAAGCGAGATTTGGCGGCGCCATGCGGTGACCGCAGACAATCCATTGAAGAAGGCGATGTACAAAATCGAATTCGGCAAAATGGAGCGCTACGAGCGGATTGTAGTCCGCAAGTTCCATCACGTCGTCGCCGTTTCCGAAAGCGATCGCGCGCTCATGACCAGGTGGGTGGACGGCGACCGGGTCACGGTTGTGCCGACGGGCGTCGACCTGGGCGAATACCGGCCCAATCCCGACTCGGATGAGCCCGGCCCGGTGGTGACGTTCGTGGGCGCAATGGATTGGGAGCCAAACGTAGACGGCGTGGAATATTTTGCCAGCGAGATCTGGCCCGCGATCAAGGCGGACGTGCCCGGCGCGCGCCTGCGCATTGTCGGCAGAAATCCCGACCGGCGCGTGAAGAAGTGGGCCTCGGAGTTCATCGAGGTTACGGGACGCGTGCCTTCGGTGGTGGAATACTTGCGTCAGTCTTCCGTTGTGATTGTGCCGCTGCGGATCGGCGGCGGAACGCGTCTGAAGATTTATGAGGCGATGGCGACCGCGAAGGCCGTAGTTTCGACGACGGTCGGCGCGGAAGGCCTCGATGTTCATCATGGTCGCGACATCATGCTGGCCGATGACGCAGGCTCCTTTGCGCAGGCAGTGATCATGCTGTTGCGCGACCGCGACCTGCGACGGCGTTACGAACAGGCTGCGGCCGAAACCGCGGCTCGATGTGACTGGCCGGCGATCGGTGAGCGATTTCAGGACGTATTGCGATCGGTCGTGCGACAGAAGAATGCGAAACTCGGCGCGGTTCCTGCACGCACCGCGTAAGAACTTACAATAAGAACTTGCAATAAAAGATAGAGAGGGTTTGTGGCGATTGGCGACAACCAAATAGCAGTCCAGACGGATATCCTGGGCCGTCGAAAGGCAGCCCCGTACGTCGACGCCACCAAGGGCGCATTTTTCTGGCTGGCGGCTTTCTTTTTTGTGTATTGTGCGCGCCCCGGAGACTGGATTCCCGGCTTCAAGTATGTGCCCCTTGCCAAAATTACCGCGATCCTCGCGATGTGGGGATTGTTCTCCAGTCTCGGACGCACGAAACGCACGTTCAAAGATTTGCCCAAGGAAGGGAACTATCTGCTGGCCATGATTGGGCTGCTCTACGTCAGCGGGTTTCTGTCGCCGATCTGGAAGGGAGGCGCAATCTCCCGTACGATCGACATTTCGAAAGTCTTTGTGGCATGGGCGCTTACTTTCCTGCTGATTACGACTTTCGATCGTTTGCGCCGGATCATCTTCATCCAGGCCGCGTCGGTGGTTACCATCTGCATTATTTCCATGATCAAAGGGCATGACACGCCGCGACTGGAAGGCGTTCTGGGCGGTATCTACTCGAATCCCAACGATCTTGCCTTTGCCATCGTCCTCTCGTTGCCTTTTGCGCTCGCGTTTTTTGTCACCGCAAAAAATAACTTTATAAAACTGGTGTGGGTGGGCGGCATGCTATGCATGCTGGCGGCAATTTTCCTGACCGCATCGCGCGCGGGATTCATCGATCTCGTGATTTGCGGTTCCGTGACCTTGTGGCATTTCGGGATTCGCGGAAAGCGCATGTGGCTGATTGTCGGAACAGGCGTAATTGGCTTCGTGCTGGCCGTGACAGTGGGCGGCAAGCTCTATGATCGCTTTACCGCTCTTTCCGGCAGCAGCACCACCGAACAATCGGCGTACGGCTCCTACGAAGACAGGAAATACCTCATGTTGCGGGCCCTCAACGGCATCGAGCACTATCCGCTTCTGGGCGTTGGCGTGAACAACTTCGTGACCTACTCCGGTATCTGGCACGAAGTGCACATGACTTATCTCCAGATCTGCGTCGAGGGCGGTATCCCTTGCCTGATTCTGTATCTGATGTTTTTCGGGCGCGGATTCAAGAACCTGGGCATTCTGCTGAAGGACAAGAAACTCGACGAACATACAGTTCTGTTTGTAGGAGCGCTGCACAGTTCGCTGATCGGATTCATTGTGGGAGCTCTGTTTGCGCCCGAGGCGTACCAGTTCTTCCCGTATTTTGCTGTGGCTTTTACGGCAACCTTGCAGCAAACGGTGAAGGAGCGCGAACAAGAATCACAACCCGGCCCGACGGCGCCTCCGCCGAAAAAGCCACGTCATTTCCTGGAGACCTATGCCGACTACGGAAGAACAGGTGCAGTCGCCCCTGTCCGCTGACTTGCAGGCGATTCTGCGCTGCCTGAGCTGCGGTTCACAACTCGATAGCGACAACGCAGGAGGCTACTGCTGCCCTTCCTGCAAGCGCGCCTATCCGTTTGTGCAGGGCATCGCCCGGTTTGTCGATGCCCAGCACTATGCAGCCAGCTTCGGCTTTCAATGGCATCGTTATCAGAAAACGCAGCTCGATCATGACGAAGTGCGCGAATCAGACCGGCACTTCCGCATGAAAACCGCGCTGCGTCCCGAAGAACTGAAAGGGAAGCTCATTCTCGACGTAGGTTGCGGCATGGGGCGGTTCGCCGAAGTCGCGACGCGTTGGGGAGCACGCGTTATGGGAATCGACTTGAGCGCGGCGGCCGAAGTCGCAGCTAAGAATCTCGCCGACCGTGACTTCGTTGCGTTTCAGGCGGATGTGTTTTCGCTTCCGTTTGCGCCGGAGAGCTTCGATATCATCTACAGCGTCGGCGTGCTGCACCATACTCCCGACTGCGAGGCCGCGGTCAAAGCGCTCGACAAGTATCTGAAGCCCGGTGGAATCCTGGCGGTGTGGCTGTACAGCGGCTACAACAAGTGGTATCGCTTCAGCGACTTCTGGCGCCGCTTCACGCACAAGATGAAACCGCAGACTCTCCACAGCCTGTTGAAGGTTGCTGTCCCGGTTTTTTACAACCTGGAACAGGGCCTGCGTCATGTGCCGCTGGTGGGGCGTCCGATGGCGGGAGTGGTGCATCACGTTTTTCCCGTCAACCGCCAGAAAGATCCGGAAGCACGTATGCTCGATACGTTTGACTGGTACTCTCCTCGCTACCAATCGAAGCATACGTACGAGCAGGTGTTTCGCTGGTACGAGGCGATGGGTATGGAGGACATGCACATCGGCGAATTTGCGATTGCTGTTCGAGGAAGAAAGCCGTTGCGCCGGGATTAGTTTTTGCAACCTCAGCATCAATGAGTCTCAGGAAAAAACTCGTGTATGCGAGCAAAGTGCTGCCGGGCGCCACCTGGCGGGCGCTTCGCGCTGTGCCTCGCGGACATTCGGATCTCGTCATCGCGATGGCCGATCATTTCGAACCTGCCATCGTTCCCGGGGATGGGACGAAACGAGTTCCGCGAGCGGAGCAGGAAGGCCGATTGGAATCCTGGAGCCGCGAATATCCGGAAGCAGTCGACCGCTGGCGTGACCATGATGGACGGCCGTTCGTCCACACCTACTTCTATCCCGCGGAGCAGTATGACGAGGGCCTGCTCCAGATGCTCGCTGAGCATTGCCATGCGGGATGGGGAGAAGTGGAAGTTCATCTTCACCATGGCATGACGCAGCCCGATACAGCGGAGAACACGCGTCACATTCTGGCAGAATTTCGCGACCGCCTGGCGTTTCGCCATCGCTGCCTTTCATTCGAAGCGGGGTCCGACCAGCCGCGATACGCGTTCGTTCATGGGAACTTCGCATTGGCGAACTCCGCGGGCGGGCGCGCCTGTGGCGTCGATTCGGAGATGAAGGTCCTGGCCGAAACCGGATGCTATGCGGATTTCACCCTGCCGGCAGGTCTCTATCATCCCGCCCAGATTGCGAAGATCAATTCACTCTACGAATGCGCATTGCCTTTGGACCGGGCCGCGCCACATCTCCAAGGCAATGACTTGCGGGCGGGGACCGCGGTACACACTTTTCCGGTAATCGTGCAAGGCCCGCTGATGGCGGACTGGAAGACGGGAATACATTCGCCGCGAAGAATGTTTGAAACAAGCGCAGTCACGGGTCGTAATCCGATGAGCCTGCGCCGCCTGGCACTTTGGAAACGGTCGCACATTGCCGTGCAGGGGCGTCCTGACTGGCTTTTTATCAAAGTGCATTGTCATGGAATGGATCCGACGCAAAAGGACGCTGTGGTCGGGGAATCGTTCCGGAATTTCCTTCAACAATTAGTTGAGGGCGCTGCGGATCGCAACGAGACACTTCATTTTGTAACCGCCCGCGAAATGACCAACGTCATTCTCGCGGCGTGCGATGGCAAGGACGGCGATCCCGGCGAGTATCGCGACTACCGTTTCAAACAAGTTGCGGACAAGTCGAGCGCGTCGGAGAAGTGGAATTCACAGCCACTAGCCGTGAAAGGATAAAAGCAAGACATGTGTGGAATCGCCGGTGTCGTGAGCGCAACGCGGGAGAGCAATATTTCCGAGGCTCTTGTGCGCCATATGTGCGACCAGATCGTGCACCGCGGGCCTGACGACGAAGGAATCTATGTTGCTGACGGCGCGGGGCTTGGCATGCGGCGTCTCAGCATCATCGATCTCGCCGGCGGGCACCAGCCTGTTTTCAATGAAGACCGCAGCGCCTGGATCGTTTTCAACGGCGAGATTTTTAATTTTCTTGAATTGCGTCCCGAGCTGGAAAAACGCGGCCATCGCCTCGTCACCAAATCCGACACCGAAACCATCATTCACCTTTACGAAGACTTCGGATCCGATTGCGTAAAGAAGCTGCGCGGCATGTTTGGGCTTGCGATTTACGACAAGAACAAACGAAAACTGACTCTGGCACGCGACCGCCTGGGCAAGAAGCCGCTGCATTACGCGCTTCACAACGGCAAGCTCTACTGGGCGTCCGAGATCAAGTCGATTCTGGCGGTGGCTCCGGAACTAGCGGAAGTGAATTCGCAGGGGCTTCTGGAGTATCTCTGGTATGGGTACGTGCCGGATCCGATCACTGCGTTTACAGGTATTCAAAAGTTACCTCCCGGACATCTCCTGGAATTTGAAAACGGCGAAATACGCATCCGGCAATACTGGGAGTTACCTGAATATGGCACCCAGTCGCCGGCGAGCGAAGAGGAATGTCTGGAAGAACTAGAGCGGCGCCTGTCTGAGGCGACGAAGATCCGCCTGATTTCGGATGTGCCCCTGGGCGCATTCCTCAGCGGAGGGACCGATTCGTCGACCGTCGTGGCCATGATGGCGCGCGCCAGTTCCGGCCCGGTCAAGACCTTTTCCATCGGCTTCAAGAAAGATGATTTCAACGAGTCTGATTACGCCCGCATCGTGGCGAAGAAGTTCGGCACCGATCATCACGAGATGATTCTGGAGCCGGACGTCGTGAATACCGTCGAGCACCTCACCAGCTCCCTGGAAGAGCCCTTCGGCGATTCCTCGATGCTGCCCACGTACTACGTTTCGCAGATGGCCCGAAAACACGTGACCGTCGCGCTGTCTGGCGATGGCGGCGACGAAATCTTTGCGGGATACGACCGCTACAGCATTCATGCCCGCCGCCGCGTGTTTGAGCACGTTCCGGAGTGGGCTCGCAAGTTCTACCGCGATCAGGTGTTTCCACGCATGCCGAACAGTATGCAAGGCCGTAAGTTTTCGTACAACATTTCGCTCCCCTGGCAAGAGCGCTATATTGACGGGCTCTCGTTTGTTCCTGCGTTCGAGCGGGATACGCCGCTACTGTCGCCCGAGTTCCGCGAAGTTCTGCGGCGTAGCGACGATCCGTCGAATGTTCTGCGACGATATTTTGAACAAGCACCGGCAAAAGATCCCGTCAGCCAGTTGCTTTACGTCGATGCGAAGACCTACATGGTGGCGGACATCCTCACCAAGGTCGACCGCATGAGCATGCTGAATTCGCTCGAAGTGCGGGTTCCGATTCTCGATCACGAGTTTGTCGAGTATGCGACCAGCCTTACTGTGGATTGGAAGCTGCGCGGCAACAAGCAGAAGTACATCCTGCGTAAGCTGGCCGAACGCGTTGGAGTTCCGCGCGAGGTACTGTACCGCCAGAAGCAGGGATTCTCGTTGCCGCTCGTACACTGGATGCGGAACGAACTCAAAGACATGCTGATGATCCTGCTGGAGCCGCGCACGCTCGAACGCGGTTATTTTGAAGCCTCTGGCGTTCGTAAGCTGATGGATGATCATCTCAACCGCGGTCGCACCATGACAGGACGCCTCTGGCGCCTGCTGATGTTCGAGCTCTGGCATCGCAATTTTCTGGAGAAATTTGTCCGGCCGGCGGGATTGTTCACCCTGCCTGTCGTCGCCGACTCGCGGCCTCAAGTCCCACTGCCCGCGCCAGTCCTGGCATCTGCCCCGGCAGGAGAATGACCGGGTGGCGACCAGCAATGCCGCGCCCGTAACTTTACCTCGCGCCCCAGTTTCTCCCGTCAACCTGTTTCTAATGACGAATACGTTCGAGACAGGTGGCTCGGAGCGCCAGTTTGTGGTGCTGGCTCAGAATCTTCAAGCTGAACAATTTCAACTTCATCTCGGGTGCATTCGCAGAGTAGGTCCCTTCGCGGATACGTTTGGGCAGGTTCCAGAATTTCGGTTGGGCGGAAGTCTCTTCGGCTGGAGCTCGTTACGGACTCGCCTTCAACTCAGCCGGCATCTGCGCCGCAATCAGATCCAGATCGCGCACGCGTTCGACTTCTATACCAATCTGACGCTGATTCCGGCGGCGAAATTGGCGCGTGTGCCGGTCGTGATTGGAAGCCACCGGCAGATCGGCGACTTGCTCAGTCCGTCTCAATTTCGCGCACAGGCAGCGGCGTTCCGGTGGTGCGACGCTGTCATCTGCAATTCGCAGGCAGCGGCGGATGCCTTGGCGGCGCATGGGTTGTCCCGCGACAAGCTCGTGGTGATCGGCAACGCCCTGCCCGACGACGTATTTGCGCCCGCGGCCGCAGCGTTGCCGAAACGCCTTGGCGTGCTTCGGGTCGGCATGGTCGCGCGAATGAATGCAGGCTACAAAAATCACGCGGGATTCCTGCGGATCGCAGCGCGCATCCGGCAAGCGTTGCCCGCAACCGAGTTCATCCTGGCGGGCGATGGTCCTCTGCGGAGCGAAATTGAGCGTCAGGCGCAGCAGCTTGGCTTGGGCAACTCCGTAATCTTCCTGGGAGATCGCCGCGATATCTCGGCGGTCCACGCTTCCATGGATGTCGCGGTCCTCACGTCGGATTCCGAGAGCCTGTCGAATGTCATTCTCGAAGCGATGGCAGCGGGACTGCCGGTCGTTGCTTATCAGGGTGGCGGCAATCCCGAACTGATTGACGAAACCCGAGGGGCGGTCGCTGCGGCAGGGGATGAAGCCGCCTTCGCAGAAGCCGTAGTTCGTTTGCTGACACAACCGACGTTACGCGAACAACTGGGCCGCAACGGCCGCCAGTTTGTGCAAGAACGCTTTGGACTCGCTCGGGTGCGCGATCGATATCAAGAGCTCTACAGGACGTTGCTTCAACAAAAGGGCGTGAGGCCCTCGCGCGCATGACCACGCCCGGAAATCAAGGTTCAGCGCGCAAGTTGAAAGTGGCGATTGTAGCGCCCAGCCTGCGCTATGTCGGAGGGCAGGCCGTGCAGGCAGATTTGCTGATGCGCCTGTGGAAGGACGACCCGGAAGTCGACGTTACATTCATCGCTGTCGATCCTTCATTCCCTTGGCTCCTGCGATGGGCGGAGCACGTTCCATTCCTGCGAACGCTGTTTCGAGAGCCCATTTACTTCTGGCACCTCTGGCGCGGACTGAAGGACGTCGACATCGCTCACATCTTCTCCGCGTCCTATTGGTCGTTCCTGCTCGCCCCTGCACCAGCCTGGTGGATTGCGAAACTGCGTGGAAAGAAGACGCTGATCAATTACCGCAGCGGCGAAGCGCGCGATCACTTGCAGCGATTTCGTTCGGGAACGTTCGTGCTTTCACGCACCGACGGCAATGTCACTCCAACGGAGTATCTCGTCGATGTCTTCCGCGAATTTGGTGTGAAGGCCGTGGTCGTTCCCAACCTGGTGGATCTCTCACAGTTTCGTTACCGTGAGCGCAATCCGCTGCGGCCGCACCTGGTGTGCACGCGTGGTTTCGCTCCCTACTACTGCGTGGATGTGGTGGTGCGTGCGTTTGCGGAAGTGCAAAAAGGGCACCCCGAGGCCCAGCTGGATCTGGTGGGCGGTGGACCACTCGAAGCCGACGTTCGTCAGCTTGTCAGCGACTTGAAGCTGACCGGAGTACGCTTTCCCGGTGTCGCCTCGCGCCAGCAAATCGGAAAATATTACGACGATGCCGATATTTTCATCAACGCTTCACGCCTCGACAACATGCCAGTGTCGATTATCGAAGGATTTGGCGCGGGCACGCCGGTGGTGACGACTTCGCCCGAGTCCATCCCCTACTTCGTCGAGCATGAGCGTACAGGATTGCTCTCCGCAGTCGGGGACGAGAAGGCGCTGGCGGCGAATGTGATTCGACTACTGCGTGATCCGGAGTTGAGCGCGCGATTGGCGCGGAACGCATATGCGGAATCGCGCAAGTACACATGGGACGCCGTGCGCGGGCAGTGGGTTCGGGTATATCAGGGCTTGGTAGCCAAGTAACTCTAGAACTGGTCTGATAGATGGTTTTGGGAAGCACGCATTCAGAGGCTGCTGAAAAACTCATGAATGCGTACACGACCGTGGAAGAGCGGCCCTTCAGGGCCGCGTAAGTTGTGCATAACGAGTGCGGGCTTCAGCCCCGGTGGTCGATTTCCGTTGCCGAACCCAATTTTTCAGCAGCCTCTTCAGCCGTACCGTTACCGGCCAATAAAAACGCGGGCCTTAGTTCGGAGCGCCTGGCTCTTTGCCCGAGAAACCATTTATGGGATCAGTTCTAATGTAAAACTACTTGGCCGACACCAGTTTCATTTCCATGTGTCCGATTTCCTCATGCGGTTCGTTTTCCAGGCAGACCCGATGCCACATTTCCAGGTTCAGCAGACGCCAGATCCGATCGTAGTTATCGCGATGCTTGTCGCGATGTTCGTTAAATAGCTTGTCGATGGCCTCGCGCCGAAAGTAGCCGCGGTTCAGGCTGCGCGGTTCGAGCAACATGGCGCGAATGGATTCCAGACGCGGTCCGGCGAGCCATCCACTCCAAGGCGTCGGAAATCCGAGCTTCGGACGGTAGATGATCGAGTGCGGCAGAATATCTTCCATCGCCTTCTTCAGAATCGTCTTGCCTGTGAGCCCTTTGATCTGCATTTCGCGCGGGATGCGGGTTGCATACTCCACCAGCACGTGATCGAGGAAGGGAACCCGGCTCTCGATCGACGCCGCCATGCTCATGTTGTCCTGCTTCATCAGCAGTTCGACGAGATAGGTCTTGATATCGGTATAGAGCAACCGCTGCAGCATCTCTCCGGAAGAATGTTCCCAATAGTCGAGAACGCTCTTATAGGCCGTGCTGGGAGCGAACTGTCTTGCGAATTCGCTCGTGAGCAGTCCAGTCTGTTCGGCTTCGCCAAAGGCTGAGAAGAAGTTATCGAAATAGAAAGAGGCCCAGGAAGCGCCGTCCTTTCCTAGAAACGTATGCTCGAGTTTCCGGCGTAACGTCGCCCCAAGCAGCGAGGAAGTCGCTACCGCATTGCGAAGACCGCGACGCACAGCGCCGGGTACAGCAGATCGATACGCGCGATCCATGGCAGCGTTTTTCAACGTGAACGCATAGCGCGAGTAACCGGCGAGGGTCTCGTCGCTTCCTTCGCCGGTCAATACCACCGTGACGCGTTCGCGTGCGAGCCTCGCGACAAAGTATAGGGAGATGCTGGATGGCCAGACGATCGGTTCATCTTCATGCCAGATCAGGTGCGGCATCGAGTCGAAAAAATCCTGCTCGCTGACCAGCACTTCATGATGTTGCGATTTGATGTGCTCCGCCACGGTCCGGGCAAACGGCAATTCGCTGTAGGTCTGCTCACCATATCCAACCGAGAACGTTTCCACTGGCTCGCGGCGTATCTTCGTCATCAGGGCTGCCACCGCGCTCGAATCCAGCCCTCCACTAAGGAACACTCCCAGCGGAACGTCGCTCATCAGATGGCTGTTGACGGCGCCTTCGAGCAGTTCCCGGTAGCTCTCCACGTAATGATTTTCATCGCGTGATTCGCGCGTGGACGACACATCCAGGTCCCAGTACTGGCGGATTTGTGGCTGCGCGTCCAACCCGATTTCCATGGTGTGGCCAGGCATCAACTTTTGAATGCCGGAGTAGAAAGTGTTTTCGCCGGAGAGGTATCCGAAGGCAAGAAACTCAGGCAGCGCAGCGCGGTCGAACTCCGGACGAACCGTGCCGTGCGCCAGCAGAACTTTAATCTCCGAACCAAACAGCAGCCGGTCGGAAGTCAATCGGTAGTAAAGCGGCTTGATTCCCAGCCTGTCACGCGCAATGAACAGTGTTTTCTTGTTGCGGTCCCAGATGGCGAACGCGAACATTCCGCGCAAGTGCTTTACGCAGTCGCGGCCATACTCTTCGTAGAGATGAACGATCGTCTCGGTATCGCTGTGGGTACGGTAATGGTGTCCGCGGGCAACGAGTTGTTCGCGCAGGAGTTTATGGTTATAGATCTCGCCGTTGAAGACGATGGTGATAGACCCATCTTCGTTCGAGATTGGCTGGTGCCCAGTGGCGAGGTCAACGATGCTGAGGCGTCGCATGCCGATCCCACACGGCCCGTCGGTGTAGAAGCCGTCATCGTCTGGCCCGCGATGGGCGATGATCTGGCACATGGCACGAAGGGCGGGAGAGTCAGCTCTGGCGTCGCGCCCGAATTCTAGAATTCCAGCGATGCCGCACATTCAGGGTTTCTCCGCATAGGTTGAAGAAATGGTCGAGGATTCCATGGGCACGATCGCGCTGCCCGTTAACTGATAAAAGAGATTTGACATCGAGAATGGCGCCGGCGCAGCGTGCAACAACTGATCCTGCTTTCGCCACTCGAAAAATGACGACGGCCCCGGCGCTCGAAGCAATTCGCGTCCTTGCCACGCGACGTACGTCCCGCCCACAACGACCAGGTGAGCGAGTTTTTCCGCCACGATGCGGCAGTAGAGAAATTCGGCGTCTGAAAACCAGGGCCCGAAACTCCACGGACGCTTGTCGAGTGCAAAGCAGAAGCCATGGTTCGCGCGTTCCTCCACTAGTTCATACGCTTGAACCGTGTCGTGACGCATGCTCACCAACCTCGCATCCTGCACTGAACCGCTGCCAGTCCTTAGCAAAGTGGCGGTTTCTGCGGGAAGGCACACGCGAGTATGAGCACGCACGACGGGAGCCTTTTCGAATTTCCCATAGGCCGGCGAGATCAGGCTGGTCGTGATTTCAAAGGCCCAGCTGTTTTCTTCCGGCACGATGAAATCGAGATGGGGCTGTGCCGCCTGGTCGCTCCCGACGGGCGAGGTCGTCAGTATTTGGTCAGCCGATCGGCGGGCTTCAAGGTCAGGAGCGAAGTGCCACATGAGTTCGAGGTCGTGTTCTTCGTGCCCGAGAACCACGTCACGGACGAGCGCAGGGCCTCCGCTGATCTTGGCGATGTAACGCGAGTGCGTCACTGGGTCCGAAAGCCGCGTATAGCCATCGTGACTAGCGGCGAAGTACGCAAAGCTCTTGCCGGCAGTCCAGTTCTGGAGCCTGGTTTCTGGAATCGCAGTCCACGAGAACGCGCTTTCAGTCTCCGCTTGGCCCACGCCTTCCACGCGTAGCGTGTTGTGCGCGCCGGTCTGGCGAAACGCGTTGCGGTCGGCGGGATCAGCGGAGATGTAGACGCCACTGCCAGCATCCACCAGCCACCTCCGGCCATTCATACTGAGCCGAATGCTGAGGGCGTCGGCGTGGCCGTGACCAGAATGTCCGATGCCCTGGGGGCCGGCATCCACCACGATCTGTTGCGCGAAGGTCTGCGAGTCTGCGAGGCCCGGGTCTGACAGGACATAGATTCCGCCATCAGGAAAGGCGATGGACGCCGGTGCGGGGTGAACGTCTCGCACGGTGAGATCGTCAACGGCTTTTTGTCCAAATAGCCAGATGGCTTCTTCTGTCAGGCGCGCATCAGAAAGATCGCCGCCACAGAGCAGCGCCCCAATGGCTAGAGGATCGGTCATGTGTTCAGTGCGATTACGGCGCGGATCGAAGACTCTCCCACCATCATCGTCACCGAAGCCTTCCGGTGGTCCGGCTTGCGAAAGAGCCTGCACGACAGCCAGCATCCTGGTGAGAGTGGCGTCATACTCGGGCGGAATCCTGAATCCATTTTTCGACGCCAGCAGGCGCGCATGAAGAAAGAAATCGAGCGCATAGACGTGGTAGTACAACGATTGCTCGAAGTAGACGCCATCCGGACGAACTTGGCGTTGCGCTTCTTCGATCAAGACTTGCCATCCGGTTTTCTTCCAGCGCGAGGCGGTTGCGATCTGCGGATAAAGAGTGCCCAGAAAAAACAGTGCGGCGGCTTCGCCGATCAGATGTGTGTTCGGAGAGAAGTACGTTGAAAGGTAGCGCTCGATGTACCGTCCATGCAAAGCCAGCAAAGGAAGGAGTTCCGCGCGAAAATCAGCGTGCCCGGGTGCACCGGCGAGCAACTGGTCCGCCCAGATCCAGGATAGGCTTCTGAATGCTACTTCAAGCGAACTGCCCCAGTTGATCCCAAGCGGATACGGATTCGCCTTTACCCAACTGTCCCACTGCGCGAAGATCTCGCGGACATATTTCTCGTCCCCGCTGAGCAGCCATGCTTTCGCCAGCGTCACCAGGTGTTGGTGGCGATTCAGTTCCCAGGTGATCTTGTGGTCTCCGACGGCGGCAAAATCCAGGAAGGAAATTGTGAACCAGGCATCGATCGGCGCGCGCTTGCCGTGGACGCGATCCAGGTGCCAGTCGATTTCCGGGCCGTAGTCGAGGTCTTCGTAGCCCAGCAGGTTGAAATGATGACGGCGGACGTCATCGGCCTGATGAAGAATATCGAGTGCCGCAGCTGGCATATGCGTGCGCAGCACCGTCGCGCGTTCCTCCGCCTGGCCCGAGGTAAAGAAGAACTCAGGCTGAGTGGACGGTGACAGGCCGATCGCAGGCACGGCAGGCTGCCTGCCTGCGCGGTGTCGCGCAAAGTCGATGCGCTTGTGGAGTTCCTGGCCGACACGCGTACGAATTTCGTCCCATTTCATCTGAGACAAGCGAGCCAGTTTGCTTTTGCGTCCCGGCGGCACAGTGCTTCTATCTTACCTTCTGGCCTTCTGGCCGCAAGATAGGGTCCATCCTTGCTTTCACCACGGCGTCATGCTGGCCGTTTAAGTTGTTGTGCTGACTGGTTTGGGGGCTCTCGGACTCGTGGCCAGGGGAAAAGTAGTCCCCTGGAGTGTCCCAGTTCCGTTCCACCCGATGGAAAAAGTTGTCCACTTTTTGCCTAGGGTGAGGAGACGCCGTAAGCCGCGCAAGTGACATTGCGTAACTGTCGTGTAATCAATGGAATAGATGGCAATACGAAACGATCGGTTAGGCTCAATGGAAACCGGTTTGCTCTTGTCTTCCGGTTGGGTTGGTATAGTTCAGAGGGACAATTCTGGCAGTTTGACTCGCCATCCGGCGAAATTTGAGGAGAGAACGAATGGGTTTGTCGGTAAGCATCTTCGGATTGGGATATGTCGGCTCAGTTTCAGCCGCTTGCTTCGCTTCGATGGGCCACAAAGTCATCGGCGTCGATGTGAGCCGCGCCAAGGTCGAAATGTTGGGCTCGGGGCGCACTCCAATTGTCGAAGCGAGGATGGCTGAACTGGTCGCGGAGGCCAACAAGGCAGGCCGCCTGACTGCCACGACCGATTCGCTCCAGGCAGTGTTGAATTCCGACGTATCGTTCGTTTGCGTGGGTACGCCTAGCCTGAAGAATGGCAAGCTCGACCTCAGTCATATCGAAGCGGTCGCGCGTGAGATTGGCACGGCGATCCGTCAAAAGACCGGTCCTCACGTCTTCGTTCTGCGCAGCACGGTACTGGCTGGGACGACGGAGAGTGTCGTGCTCCCGATTCTCGAGAAAGAGAGCGGCAAGCAGGTCGGCCGCGATTTCACTCTCTGTTACAACCCAGAATTCATGCGCGAGGGAAGCGCGGTGGCGGATTTCCTGAATCCTCCATACACGATTCTGGGTGCGAGCGACACGAATCATCTGGCGCCGTTACGCGAGCTCTATAGGGACACACCGGGCACACTCTACGAAACAACCATCCCGGTCGCGGAAATGGTGAAGTATTTTTCGAATTGTTACCACGCGTTGAAAGTCGGCTTCGCCAACGAGATGGGCACAATGTGCAAACACCTCGGAGTGGACGCCCAGACGGTGACAAAAATCTTCACTTCGGATACGAAGCTCAACATCTCGCCGGCCTATCTGTCGCCAGGCTTCGCATTTGGCGGGTCGTGTCTGCCTAAGGACTTGCGAGCGATCACATACAAAGCCAAAGAGCTCGACCTGAAATTGCCGCTGCTGGAATCGCTGATGCCGAGTAATGCCGAGCATGTCGATCGCGCGGTGGAAATGGTACTGGATACCGGCAAGAAAAAAATCGCGCAGCTCGGCCTCAGCTTCAAGGCCGGTACCGACGATCTGCGCGAAAGCCCGCAGGTCCAGTTGATCAAGCGCTTGATGGGCGAAGGTCTCGAAGTCCGGATTTGGGACGAAGACGTTTCACTGGGTCGCATCGCCGGCGCGAATCGTCAATACATTGAAGAAGTAATTCCGCACATCGGGTCGGTTCTCTCGGACAACATGGAAGGCGTACTCAAGGGCGCGGAGGTGGTTATTCTCGGCAACAAATCGGCCAGCAAAGAAGAGTTGGCGAAGCATCTCAAACCCGAACAGATTGTCATCGATCTCGTCCACCTGGACCCCTCGCGGCGCCCGCAAGGCGTTACGACCTACGAAGGCATGTGCTGGTAACCGGAAGCGCGGCACAGAACAGAAAATGAAGTTTCATCGCATCGATTTCAAGGCAGCCAACTGGAAGCATCTGGACAGCTTCGCGGACCGCACCGTCTTCCAGACGCGTGAGTGGCTGCAGTTTGTCACCGAATCGCAGGGCGCGACCCCGGTCTTAGCCGAACTGCGCGAGGGAAGCGATGTGCTCGGATACTTCACCGGGCTCACGGTTTCGAAATTCGGCCTCAAGGTGCTGGGCAGTTCGTTTCCGGGATGGACCACTCCTTATATCGGTTTCAACCTGAAGCCTGGAGTATCGCGCCGCAGCGCCCTCGAAGCGCTGGAGAAGTTCGCATGGGACGATCTGAAATGCCTGCACCTGGAAATTTCCGACGCACACTTCGCATTTGAAGACGCAGAGGGCCTCGGGTTCAACGCGGAGTTCTATGGAACGTACCGAAGCGACCTGACGAAGTCCGAGGACGAGTTGTTCAACGGCATGGAAGGCGCCTGCCGCCGCTGCGTCCGCAAGGCCGAAAAGAGCGGTGTGAAGATTGAAGAAGCGCACGACCTCGCGTTTGCCGATGAATACTACGAACAACTCAAGGACGTCTTCGCAAAACAGAACTTGGTACCGACCTATTCCGTAGATCGCGTGCGTGCGCTGGTTCGAAACATGGAGCCGAGCGGAAACGTTCTGCTGATCCGTGCGCGCGACGCGGAAGGAAAGTGTATTGCGACGGGCATCTATCCGGGATTCAATCAGATTGCCGAGTTCTGGGGCAACGCGAGTTTTCGCGCGTACCAGAATCTGCGTCCCAATGAGGCCTGCCACTGGTATGCGCTGCGTTACTGGAAGAGGCGTGGCGCAAGCATTTTCGATTGGGGCGGCGAAGGTGTGTACAAGGAAAAATACGGCTGCACTTCCTACCGTGTCCCCTGGTTTACGAAATCCAAATATCAGATCGTCGGAACCCTGCGCAACGAAGCGCGCAACATGTTCGCCCGCAAGCAGAAGTTTCTGGGATGGCTGCAGAGTAACCGGACGAGTACTGAACGGCCCGCGGAAGACTAGTCTCTACACCTTGGACTCGGAGGGTTTCGCGATTCCCATCCGCCCGATATCCGCTGTCCTGGCGAGCGGCGTATAGGTTTTCAGCCAGAGTTTCACATCAAAGACAATCGGATAAAGCAGTCCCATCAGGGAAACGGGCAGCCTTGAGTGTTTTTGGTCCGCGGGCTGGACTAATGCGTATCCGGTTGACTCCAGTTCATCACCAATCAAGCTCTCGACCTGCGCGATCTGTTCAGCAGAAAGCACGGTCTTCCAGCGGCCCACCGGGTTCGCTTCCTTCTCCTCGCCGTCGCCTCGGAACGAAGTGTTCGGATCGATCATCGATCCCTGGGCGTTCTGCTGGATGCGATCGTAGTCAAGATCGTGATCGATGAACTTGCCGATGCGGGCCAGCGTCTCGTGTGGCTTCTCAACCACGTCTTCGTAATGTACTTCGAAATAGTCGGAGCCCATCCGCCTACCGTAGCGGCGCCCCTTGCGGACAATCCATTTCCAGAAGATTGCTGGCGCGAGCAATCGGCGCTTGCTGTCCCAGGGAAACGGCTTGATCCATCCGATTCGGTCGAGCGACACCGCTACGTCGCGGCCATCGCGGATGATGTGCACGATCAGCGCGTCGGGAAAGAGCTTCTTGATCAGCGGCAGGTAGAGCAAGTGCAGTGGAGTGCACTCCGCCCAACGATCCACGCCCTGTTTGCGCGCAATTGTTTCCATCAGGATGCGGAGGAAATCGCCGGCATTGCGGCATTCCTCCAGGATGCGTGGCTCGATCTCCGAGCGCGTCAGTCCCGACCGGTCGAAGAGCTTACTCCGCAGCCAGTGGTCGAGCAGATCGCGTCGATTTTCGCGCTTCGCGAGATTGCCGAAGCGAAGGCCGATGAGATTGAACGCGTTGCTTTCCGCGTGGTAGTTCGCAAAGCCGCCAGCCGAGAGCAACGTGTGATAAAGCAGTTTGGTCCCGGACCGCCCGCACCCCAGCACAAAAACGGGACGCTTGAAACGAACCTCGGCAGCAGTTCCCGTTTTCGTTTTTTCTAATGTCTCGGACGCTGGGTTCATGGCGATACCTCAGGGACGGGCGGATTGCGCGACCGCGACCGGTGTATCTTCGAGTTCCAGAGCTGTCGTATCGGAAAGTCGCCCGATGGGCGTGTTCAATTTCATCCAAAGTTTTGCGCTCAGGAAATTTGGATACAACGCCTGCATCCATGCGCCGCGAAGTCCGCGCGTTCTGTCTGCGGCGGGAAGCGACAGGGCGTATCCCGTTTCTTCCAGACACTTGCCCACTGCCGCTTCAATCGCCGCGACATCTTTCGGCGACAAGCGTTCTTTCCAGCGGCCCAGCGGATTGATTTCTTCTTTCCGGCCTTCTTCGCGGAAGGAAGAGTTGGTCTCGGAAAGCCGCCCCAGGCCTGCGTGCTGGATGCGGTCGTAGTCCAGGTCGTGATCGATGAATCCGCCTAGCGTCTTGAGCGTCTCGTGCGGTTTCGTAATCAAATCTTCGTAGTGAATTTCGATGTAATCGTTCGGGAATCGGGCGCCATGCTCGCGGCCCTTGCGCACCATCCATTCCCAATACAACGCGGTGGCAACCAGGCTGGGAGTGGTCGCACGATCCCATGGTAACGGGGAGAATCCCCCCATCTTTTTCAGCGAGAGTGCGATGTCGCGGCCGTCGCGGATGATATGGACAAAAAGCGCATTGGGAATATCGCGCTTAACGCGCTCCATGTGAAGCACGTTGTCGGGATCGTACACCGCCCAACGCGGAACGCCCTGATTCTGCGCGATCGCTCCCATGACAGTGCGGACAAAATCCCCGGAATTCCGGCAGTCGTTCAGGATATTGGTTGACAGAGGCTCAGCATCCAGTCCAGTGCGCCGAAAGCCCTTACTGCGCAGCCATGTAGCGAGAATTTTTTCGCGGTTCGCGCGGCTCTCCATCGATCCGTAGAGAGGCACAAGGGTCTTGTAGATGGGCAGATAGCCGCGGTAGATGGCAAATCCCCCGGACGACAACAGCATGTCATACAGAAGGTTGGTGCCAGAGCGGTGACATCCCATCACGAAGACAGGGCTGAGTTGGCGATTACTGGAATTCAGGGCTGGCAACTTAAGAAAATCTTACCATGCAGCGTGGGACGCAAAACCGCGCCTGCATCGGAATTCGATGATTACAAAAGTCACTAATCAAACGCTACTCGACACCCGCAGTCGCGGCTTCGACTGCGTCCACGTCAGCGCCCATATCCTTCCCATCGGAGGCTGCGCTCGCGCCGGGAGAGGCCTTTGAGCAGCCCACGCTTTTGTCGCGACAGAGGCGAGGGTTGCGCGCGATTCCGTTCTTCAACTCGCGAATCGCGGCCGAGCCTTCGGACGGACTGATGGTGCCGGATGGCCACCCGTTTCCTCCGATGACCAGGTTCTTGTCAAACTTGTAATTGCTGAAGCACGCCTCAAGAACTGTGGAAGCACCCATTTTCTGTGTTTTGGAGGCGCAGTTGCCCTGGCCTCCGCCCGCCGAGGCGATGCTTGGCCGCCGGTCGCCGGTAGAGAAAACACTGTTCGTGATGCGGAAATTGTCGATCTTGGCGTCTACGCTTTTTATGGTGACGACCGGCCCCGGAACAAACGCAGTGACGTGATCAAACCACACGTCGTGTACGGGCGGAGCGTTCGACAGGATGGTGAGGAATGCGCCGTGTCCCTTGTAGTCCTCATCGTGAATATCGTCGGCAATAACATCGTGAATGCTGTAGCGCCCGCCGCCCGCGGATTCTCCACCAGTCTTTGACAGGCCGTTCTGAATTTCAATCACGCCGGCAACGTTGCGAATCCGGCTGTAGCGGATCGTGATATCGGTGACCTGACACTTCGGGCAACGATCGTTCTGGTTCTTTGGGCTCAATACCACGGAGAATCCGGTCTGGCTGAAGCCTCCCCACGAATTCTCCAGCAGATTGCCCTCGAACAAAACACGCTGCGCATTTTTCAATTCGAAATTGTTCTTGACGATGAACGGATCTCCCTTGGGAGAAGCCTTGTATCCGGGCGCGTCATCTTTCCACACCATGGGTTTGAACAGGTGATTGCGCCGGATTTCAATGTCAGTCGGATTCACCGTCGCGCCACTGCCGCCGAACAGGATATTCTCTCCCGATGCTTCGAGATAATTATTGAAAATCTTGAACGTGCCGGTCGGGTTGTTCCCATTCCCGCCGCCCACGGCAGAGGCGTCAGTACATTTCCCCGAGCGAGCAATGCAGTTGAAACCACTCAGGTAGGAGTTAATCACCGCAATCACGCGCGCGCCCTGGATCATTCCCACGCCTTTGCCCACTTCCGCGCCGTCCGCGGGATGGATCCAGTTGCGGTCGAAGATGATGTGATCGGCGCCCTCAGTGCTGATGAGGCGCCCAATGTTGGCGCTCGGATCGGTGGTCCATTCGATTCCGATGAATCGGTAGTGATCTCCTACGATCACGCCCGAAGGCCGTCGCACGATCAGCGTAGCCATTAGTTTTGCCGGACCGCCATCTGCCTGTGTGTACGGCGGACGCCCCGGCAACTGCGCGCTTCCAGCCCATGCAGGAGAAATGCGCGTCCCTTCCGAAGGAAGTTTGGCATCGGGAACATCCGTTCGCACGGTAATGTAATGCTGGTCATCGCACTTTTTCGAGGGCAGGTCGGTTACTTCCCACGACGATCCGGCAGCAAGCAGCAAAGTGTCTCCGCATTTCGCGCCTTCGAGCGTGCTGATGAAGTCTGACTTGGCCGATACGCGGATCTGTTTACCCGGCGACGGCGTTCCGTCGAGCCCGGTGTAGTAGCAGGAGGTCGGCAATTGCGCTGGGCCATCCTTGTCACCAAAGTGAGCGACATCTCCCTTGCCACAGTAGGCGTTTTCTGAAGTTGGAGGCGCGGCGGCATGCAGGGCCAATCCGCAGGCGCACACGATCAGAATTGCGATCAGTCCGCGCGAGGGAAAAACTTTAGCGGAAGAACAACAGTTGGAAGCAAGAAGACTCTTCGGAGCCATGAATGATCTTTCCCTAGCCCACGCCCCGGCCGCAATGCCGCAGCCGGCTTGCGGTTTTCAATGGTGTTTGAAGCGATGATACCACGCACCGGTGACACCCAACCTGTCCAGAGCAGGGTGCTTGCGCGAAAAAAAGAAGTCCGCGGCGAGCCGCGGACTTCGAGTTACGTCGGGAGTGCCTGAACTATTCGACGCCTGCCAGAGCCGCGTCCAGACCCGCAATGTCGGCTCCGAGGTCGCGGCCATCCGTCCCCGCATTCTTGTAAGGACTGTTGGGCTGAAGCTGGTAGTTTCCGCCGACTCCGTTGTTGAACTGGGTCAGGCCCGCTTTGCTCATGTCCGGGGCAAACAAATTGCCGGTCGGCCACGACGATGGCGGAAACTGTTGCGGATACGCAAGCAAAGCATTGTTGCCAAACGTGTAGCTGCTGAAGCAGGCTGAGATGCTGGTCACGGGCGTATCCGGAAATGCGCAACTGGCCCTGCCACCACCCGCGTTCCATACCGGATACCGCGAGGTCGTGACCAGGTTGTTGGTGAACACGAAGGAATACATCGACGGGTTCGGCGCCCTGTTTCCCATGATGAACAGATGGCCTTGAGCGTCGGGGAAACCGGTAATGTGATTGATCGTGACCGTGTTGACTGGATTGGTCGGCCAGCCGTTCATCACTTCGAACAGCGAACCTCCGCCCACATAGGCCTGGCTGATATCGTCAATGACGACATCGTGAATGCTCCAGCGCATGCCCGCCAGCGCCGCACCGCCACCCTGATCGATGCCAGATCCCGAGATCGAAGTGGCCAGCTGCATACCGCCGCCGCCATGCGAAATTCGGGAGTACCGGACGGTGATGTCGGTCACCTGGCAAAGCGGGCAGACGTTGCCGTTTTGCCGGGTGTGCTGGTTCTTTGGACTCAGCAGCAGGCCGTATCCGGTCTGACTGAATCCGCCCCAGGTGTTCTCCATGATGTTGGCTTCGATCAGCACGCGGGTTGCGTTCTTCAATTCGATGTGGTTCTTCACGACGAACGGATGACCGTCAGCTGCGCCCACAAAGTTCGGGTTGCCCGGCATCCATTGCATCGGCTTGAAGATGTGGTTGCGACGGATTTCGATATCCGCCGGCGTCATGGTTGCAGCGCCGCCGCCGAAAAAGACGGACTCGCCCGAGGCCTCCAGGTAGTTGTTCTCAATCTTGAACGGACCATCCTGGTGGTTGCCGAGGCCGCCGGCAACGGTGTGGGAATCGGAACAGGTTCCCGTCCCCGCCGTGCAATGGAAATCGCTAAAGTAGGAATCCACCACGGCGAAGTAGTTTGTGCCGTCCAGCGAAACGCCTAGTTGCGTTTCATCCTGCGTGGTTCCATGCAGCCAGGAGCGATCGACAATGATGTGGTCGGCAACCCCGCCCACCGCGACGCCGACCAGTGTGGGAGCGATGCGTCCACCAGCGACGCGCGTCAGTTCGAGTCCGATCAGGCGATAGTGGTTCGCGCCGTTACTAATCACGATCGGCCCGCTCGTTGTTTTGTTGTATTCGAGCTTGGCCATCAACTTCTGCGGATTGTTGCAGCTGTATGATGGGCGTCCCGGCAGCGACGCAACTCCCGCAAAGCACGGCGTCGCCCGCTGGCCTTCAGCCGGAAGGGCGCTGTCGGATGCGTTGGTTCGCACAATGATCCAATGCGCGCTATCGCAACTCTTCGCAGGCAGAGTGAAAACTCCGGCATAGGTTGCGCCCGCCTGTAGCTCAATGGTGTCGCCGCAATGAGCGCCGTTCAATGCAGCCTGCAGATCGCCTCCAGCATTGACCGGTATCGTTGTTCCAGGAGCCGGGGTGTCGCTCAAGGCGCTGGGTACCGTCACACGAGGCAATTCGGCCGGGCCATCAAGAGACCCACCCGTCGAAACGTGCAGCCCAAAGTTCTTGCTGGCAGTCAGCGATTTTGAGTCCGTCACTGTGACGGTGAAGTTGAAGGTGCCGGCGTTCCCGGGCATGCCCGCAAGCTGGCCGTCGCTCTTCGAGAGCGAAATTCCTTGTGGAATCGTTCCGCTGGAGACGGTCCAACTATAGGGCTGTGTGCCGCCCGAAGCGCTGAGCCCTGCATCGTACGCGTTGCCCGTGCGGCCGTCGGGCAGACTCGTGTCGGCGATGGTCAAGGAGTGGCCGATGACAGGCTCGACCACCACTGTGGCCATGCCCTGCGTTTTCGAATCCGCCTGGCTGGTCGCGGTCACTATCACGTTCTTGATAGTGCTTATAGGGGGAGCGTTGAACACACCGCTCTGGGAAATAGACCCCTCCGAAGCAGTCCAGGTCACTGCGGTGTTGTCAGTACCGCTGACCGCCGCGGTCAATGTCTGAGTCTGACCCGAAACAACAGTGACATTGCTTGGGGACACGACGACGCTGATGCCGGCTTTCGTGGAGTTGACGGCAATCGCAAAGCTCTGGACGCCACGGTGAGTCTGAGGCGCGTCGACGACTTCTACTTCGAAGACGTAAGAGCCGGCGATCGTGGGCGTGCCGGAAATGGACCCGGTAGATGCGTTCAGGTTCATTCCCGAAGGCAAACTGCCCGACTTGATCGTGAACTGATACGGCGCAGTTCCGCCACTCACCGTCAGGACTGTGTTGTAAGCCTGGTGTGCAACGGCGCCGGGAAACTGTCCCGAAAGAGTCAGGCTGTTCCTGGGTTGGTTGGTAGTTCCGGCTTCACTTTGCGTGATGAAGCCACAGGAAACAGTCAGCACTGCGCAGATTACAATGAGCGCGCAAGCAGCGATGCGGCGCCCATCCAGGTTTTCCGAGAAGGCAAACCTGCCGCGACGAAGATAGCAACTCAATATGGACATCACGAGCCTCGATTACAGAAATTTGGGGGACTGTGAGATCGAGCCCTCAGCCACGAATCTAGGGTGTCGGTAAGAATTCAGACAGATGCCGAAAGAGCATGATGAGGTACAACGCGCTGGGACATGTCGCGTGGGACACCGTGCTGGGCGAGGGATTCGCGCCGCTGCATGTCCAGATTCGCGCGCGGTAATAGCTAGTGCACGAGCGTATTTCCGGTTGCGTTGAGAGCATTGGCCTAAGTGCAATCACTTAGACGCGGAAGTGGGATTAAGTAAGTGTGCGAGACACAGAAAAGGAAGTAACCTGATCGCTGGTTACTGCCTGCGCTCTCCCAGAGTGGTGGCGCGAATCCGGTCGTACATCCGATTTCCGAGCAGCTGACGAACGCTGTACCGCGCCTGATCCTGGAGATTCTTCTTCCACAAACCGCGGCCCTGGCAGGTCGCGGAGAAGTCCTCTAATGGCGAATTGCGCAGCATGGCCACGCGGCCCAGTTCGTAGGGGTTGGACTCGGGGGAGTTTGCGTGAAACCGGCTGTTGGCGACGGTGCGGAAACCCGCGCGGCGAGCCGTCTCCAGCGTACGCTGGTCGTAGCGCCCGCCGGGACACGAAAAGTGGGCGATCGGATGCCCCACGATCTGCTCGATCATCAGTTTGGAATCGACGATCTCGCGCCCGAGTTCGGCGTCGGAAAGATCGGAAAGATAAGGGTGGGTCATCGAGTGGCAGCCCACTTCGAAACCGAGTGAATCAAGCTCGCGGACCTGGTCATGATTGAGATAACCGGGTGTACCGAGAAAGCCGCCAGTGAGATAGAACGTGGCATGCAAGCCGAACTCATGCAGGATGGGTGCAGCGGCGATCAGGTCGGTCTCGCAGCCATCGTCGAACGTGATACACACGCCCGGTCCGGCGGGGTACAGCGCTGCTTCGCTGACGCGCAGTCCGCGAAATCCAGAACTCTTGAGCCAGTGCATCTGGCCGCGAAAGGTGTCGACGGGCAGGATGTAACGCACATATCCCGGCTCGGACTGAACCAGCTTCCGTCCAGGAAGCTCTAGTTCGTGGTACATCAGAAAAACGATGCGCGTGGGAGCCATGAGATATGCGTTTCCTTGTTAGCTCCAGTTATAGTTCAGCGCGGCTTTTCTTCGCCCACCGGTTGTGCCTGCCGGTCCAACATTTCGAGCAGAGGCGCGCGCAAGTAGGGCCCACCGCCAAGTAGTCCGGATAGCAACGGGTTTTTCTGATTGCAGCGCAGCGGAGTGTGGTCGAGCGTGAGAATAAATCCACCCGCGGCTTCAACGAGCGCCGCGCCGGCGGCCACGTCCCATTCGTTCTTCGGGACGAGTGTGAAAGTAAGGTCGGCCAGTCCGGCAGCGACCAGGCCCAGCTTGTACGCTACCGAGCCCATCGGGCGAATATTGAATTCGGCCGATTCAAACTGCTTCCACTCCCCACGCTTCACTTCGCTGCGGCTGGCGAGCACCAGTGCGCCATGCAGATCCTTGCGCTGGCTGGGCTGCGCGGGCTTGCCGTTGTAGGTTACACCGCCTTCGCGCGATCCCAGGATCAGTTCGTTGGTTGCCGGGTTGCAGATTCCTCCGGCGACCGGAATACCATTTTCAACCATCGCAATCGAGACGCAGAATTCCGGAATGCCCTGCACGAATTCGCGCGTTCCATCAAGGGGATCGACCACCCACACGCGCTGTTTGTCGAGGCGCGAAAAATCATCGACCGTCTCTTCTGAAAGCCAGCCCTCGCCGTCACGAAGCAGATTCTTTTTCAGGACTTCGTCCACGGCGCGATCCGCTTCGGTGACGGGATCAGTCCCGACTTTGTACTGCGCTTCGATCGCGCCCGGAGTAAAGCGGTTCAACACTTCCCGAGCCGCCTCAAGCGCGGCATGAATTCTTTGTAGAGTGTCATCCATATTTGGTTCTCAGTTCCTGGTTCCGAGTTCTCAGTAAAGGCCAGACTCTCCAGACACTCAGATTTTACTGAGAACTGGGAACCGCGAACTGAGAACTGCTTTCTCACGCCCAGAGCATCTTCGCGCCGGTCGTCAGCAGGACGGCGCACAAGATTCGTCGCAGCCACAATACTGGGACTCGCGTGCTCAGATAGGAACCCAATAGTCCGCCAGGGATGGAGCCAATCAGCAACGTCCCGACGAGCCTGAAATCCACGTTCCCAAGTCTTGAGTGCAGAAGACTCGTAACACCTGTCAAAATCACAGCGTGGACGATATCGGTGCCAACCATAACCCTTGGCGAGTAGGTGTAAAACACCAGCAGAAGCATCATGATGATGCTGCCCGATCCCACCGAGGTCATGCCCACCAGGAATCCGCCAAACAGTCCGATGCAACTCATGCCGATGAACGAAGACAGTGTCGGAACCCGCTTCGCCATGTGCTCTTCGATGCGTCCCTGAAACAGCAGCAGCGTAGGGATACAAACCAGCAGCAGGCCGACCGCGGACTTGATGAAGTCATTGACGCCATCGCCATGCACAACGCGCAGGTGTTGGACCAGCGAAACACCCAGCAGGGAACCGGGGATACTGCCGGTCGCCATGGCGAGCACAACTTTTCTGCGAACCGTGCGACGCGCCAGATGGACGACACTGGCCGGAATCTTGGTGAAGAAATTGAACAGAGCGTCCGAGCCCACCGCAATGATGGCAGGAACATGCAACCCAAAGATGAGTGTGGGCAGCAGCAATACGCCGCCGCCCAACCCCGTTAACCCGATCAGCATTCCAACCACGAAGCCGATCAGAATCTTCGCCAGCACCAGTTCCATGGGCAGTTCTCATTTGCCAGTCCTCAGTTCGATGATGCTGCATCGCTCCGGTTTCGGTTTGTTTTATCTGGAGAACCGGGAACTGAGAGCTTTGTTCTTTACCCGTTGCCGTTAACCCCGATAAAACCTTCGCGTTCCAGGTGCAGAATGATGGTCTGCGCGGCTTCTTCGGGACTCAGTTTCCCTGTGTCAATGGTGACTTCGGCGTTCGTAGGCGTTTCGTATGGATCCGAAATGCCTGTGAACTCCTTTACGATACCGGCGCGCGCCTTGGCATACAGCCCCTTGCGGTCGCGCTGTTCGCAAATTTCGATCGAAGTCGCCACGTGCACCAGGATGAATCCTCCGAACGGTTCGATCATCTGCCGGACCGCCTTACGAGTCGCTTCATAAGGAGCGATCGGAGCGCATACGGCGATCCCGCCATTCTTCGTGATCTCGGACGCAACGTAGCCGATCCGGCGAATGTTGATGTCGCGATGTTCTTTTGAGAATCCGAGTTCGGAAGAAAGATTCTTGCGTACCAGATCGCCGTCGAGCAGCGTGACCGGACGTCCGCCGGTCTCGAGGAATTTGGTAATCAGCGCGTTGGCGATGGTCGACTTTCCCGAACCAGAGAGTCCGGAAAAGAAGATCGTCACACCCTGTTTGTGCCGTGGCGGATAGCTGCGGCGCAGTTCGTTTACGACTTCCGGGTAGGTAAACCAGGAGGGGATGTCGCGGCCTTCATTCAGGCGATTGCGCAATTCTGTTCCGGAAATGTCGAGCACTTTGGCGCCCTGGGGGACTTCGTCGGCGGGAACATAGCGGTCTTCGCCTTCGAGGTACACCATCATCTGGAAGGGAACCATGACCACTCCCATTTCCGCTTCGTGCTTCTTGAACAACTCCTGCGCGTCGTACGGCCCATAGAAGTTCTTGCCGTCGGTGTCTTTGCCGGGGCCCGCGTGATCGCGGCCGACGATGAAGTGCGTACAACCATAATTCTTGCGAATCAGGCCGTGCCAGATCGCTTCACGCGGTCCGCCCATGCGCATCGCCAGGGGCAGCATCGACAACTTGGCCGTGCCGTGCGGATACTTTGGCAGCAGCAACTGGTAGCAACGGGTCCGGACGAAATAATCCACATCTCCCGGTTTCGTCATGCCCACGGACGGATGAATCAGCAGGTTAGCCTCAACCTGCTTGGCGGCGCGCATCGTCAGTTCGACGTGAGCACGATGCATAGGATTGCGGGTCTGGAATGCGACGGCCTTAGTCCAGCCATTGCGCTGAAATTCCGCGCGAACATCCTTCGGATTCAAACGCAGCTCGCGGAAATCGTAGTGCGAGGGCTCTTGCAGGCCTTCTACCCTGCCACCCACGTACCAGGGATTCGATTTGTTGATCGCATAGTCAGCGCCCGGATGTGCGGCGCTGGTGGATCCAAATACGGCTTTGGCTTCGGCGGCGCGGTCCGGTTGCCATACATCACTCACGTGCAGCACCGCGAGCATCACGCCTTCGGGATCGCGTAGGGCGATCTTGCTGCTGCCGGCGGTCAGCTTCTTGGCAAACTCTTCGGTCACGTCGAGCGTGATCGGCATGGGCCAGAGCGTGCCGTTGGCCAGACGCATATCTTTACAAACGCCTTCATAGTCGGCGCGATTCATGAACCCGGTCAGCGGAGAGAATCCGCCGTTCATCAGCAGTTCGAGATCACAGAGCTGGCGGGCAGTAAGGTCCCACGAAGGCCAGTCTTTAGATTGCGCTTTCAATTCCGCGGCGCGCTCGGCCGGCACTTGCAGCTGAACTAGTTCTCCCCCATGCGGGGCGATAAGGTGACTGATCGAAGCGGTCAAAGCAGTGTTCCTCCAGGATATTTACCCAAAAACTTATGCAGATAATTCGATTCGCTTGGGGGGCTATTCAGATCTGTTCTTGTTGACCTCACCCGGTCAGGTCGGACGCGGCAACGAAAGGCGTCCAGCCGTTGGATGAAGGTTCGTCTTGTCTGGTCATTATAAAGTCCGCGCAACACCTTGGGAGTGCAATTCCAATACCGTAATCGCCAACTCCATGGTTTGTAACATATTGAAAACACAGGCTAATAATAAAATCGCTCGTCAGGGCATCAGGCTCAACCGACCATGTGAAAGAAGTTGCAGTTAACTTGGGAGGTAGGGTGGGTAAACTTCTTGCCCAGTTTTACCCTACAGTCTACCAGCCATGCTTCATGGCGCGAGCAAACTTCTCCGCCGGAAGGGCATTTAGCACGTCGTCCCTGGTCAGCCACGCTCGCCGAGCTTGGGTCACCCCGTAACGCATCTTTTCGAGGTGCGAGGTATGGTGAGAATCCGTATTGATCACAATCTTGACTCCCAGATGTTTCGCCGCCCGCAGGTTGACGTCGCTCAGGTCCAGCCGGTCGGGATAAGAGTTCAACTCCATAGCGACTTTGTGCTTCAGCGCTGACTTCAGCACCGCATCCAGATCGAACGGGTAGGCATCGCGGCGCAACAACTGGCGTCCCGTGGGATGTCCAATCACCGACACGTTCGGGTTCTCAATCGCACGAATCAGCCGTGCAGTCATCGTTTCGCGATCCTGGTTGAAATGAGAGTGCACGCTGGCGATCACGATATCCATCTGCGCGAGCACACTGTCGGAAAGGTCGAGTGAGCCATCGCCGAGAATGTCCACTTCAATGCCAGCGAAGACGCGCAGCCCTTTGAATTTCCTTTCGGCTGCCCGGATACGCTCGATGTGAACGAGGGCTCGCTCGTCGGTGAGGCCGTTGGCGAAGGCCAGATTTTTCGAGTGATCGGTGATAGCCATGTACTTGTACCCACGGGCGACGACCGCCTCGGCCATTTCTTCGATGGTGTTGCGGCCGTCGGTCTCGACGGTGTGCATGTGGACGTCGCCTTGAATGTCCGAGAGTTCCAGCAGTTTCGGCAACTCGTGTTTGGCGGCCGCTTCGATTTCGCCCAGGTTTTCCCGCAGTTCCGGAGGGATCAGGTCGAGTTTCAGGTTGGCATAAATTTCTTCCTCAGTTCGTCCCGCCACGGGCTTCTCCGTCTCCAGATCCGCCAGGCTGTATTCGCTGAGTGTGAAACCCATCTTGAGGGCGCGCTGCCGTAACGCCACGTTGTGCGCCTTGGAGCCCGTGAAATATTGCATTGCGGCGCCAAACGATTCTGGCGGCAGAAAACGAACGTCCACTTGCATGCCGTTGCGGTGGCGGAAACTGAGTTTGTTTTCTCCTTGCGCGATGACGTCCATCAGCCCCGGAAAACCCAGCAGGTGCTCGGCAATTGTCTGGCGCGTTTCATCCGCGGAGCAGGCGGGGCCGGTGACCAGGATGTCGAGATCGCCGACCGTGTCGCGCCCACGGCGCAGCGATCCGGCAGGCGTGACTTTTTCTACTCCCGGTACGCTGAGCAGATGTTCGACCAGTTGATCCGCCAGCTTTTCGCCGGTTTCAAGCAGGAATCGCCCGCCGATCCTGCGATAGTCTTCAATCGCTTTCAACAGCTTTTGTTCGTGCTTTACACCCATGCGCGGAAGCGTCTGAATCTTGCCTTCGCGAGCGAGTTTTTCGACGCCGTCGAGGTCGCTGACCTGGTACGCGCTCCAGATCAGGGCAATCGTCTTGGGGCCCAGTCCTTGAATCTTGAATAGCTCGAGCATCGACGGGTGGTACTTCTTGAGGAGATCGGCGTGTGCGTCGAGGCGTCCCTCTCCCACCAGCTGTTGCAGTTTCTCCAGCATGCTCTTGCCGATGCCCGGTACCGCCAGAACTCTCTTCGGATCCTGAATCAGTTCCGTGATCTGTTGCGGCAGCGCTTCGATGGCCGCAGCGGCGTTGCGGTAGGAACGAATGCGGAACGAATCCTGACCATCGATTTCGAGCAGGTCGGCAGTTTCGTAGAGAATCGTGGCGATGGACTTGTTATCCATGAGAAGAGGAAATTGTATCGAAGTTGAAGGCACTGCCGGGCTGAACGGTTGTTCAAACGCACTGCTTTTGGGTGGCGCAGGGGTTTTACCGCTGCGATAAGGACTTTGTTTTGATTTGGGCTTCAGCCCCCGAGGTAAGCGTCGCAGACTGAGGGTCGACGCACCACGACCTGCGGCCAGAGGAACCGAACGATCTGGGCGTGAGGAAAACCGCCTCCGGGACTATGAGGCCTTAGTCACGTTCGCCGCCTGGGCGCCCTTTTGCCCCTGCGTGATTTCAAACTCGACCTTGTCATTCTCCTGGAGGCTTTTGTAGCCCTCCGAAGTGATCGCGCTGTAGTGCACAAACACGTCAGGCTGCCCATCGTCGCGGCCGATGAAGCCATATCCCTTCGCGTTGTTGAACCACTTGACCGTACCTTTCAGACGTTCCACGTGCCCCCCTCATTTTGCGGATTCCACCGAAATGGTGGAAGAAATCGGGGACCGCAAAATTATGCAGGCATTGTGCGGCGGACGGGGGGTACTGTCAAGGAAACAGAGCACAGAAATCGGGGAATTTCTCTGCTTTCCAGACACTCACCCTGACAGTGCCGAAGAGGGATATCGATATTCAGCGTTTAGCGACGCCGCTGCTGGGCGAGCCACAGAGCGCCCGCCATGGTTTTGGCGTCTTTGATAAGCCCCTTCTCGACCATTCGTACGACAACCGACAGAGGCAAGAATCGGACCACAATCTTCTCGTCTTCCTCCGGTTGGGCGATGCCGGCTTTGAGGTCCTCGGCCAGGTAGATGGTCATCGTCTCGTCCAGAAATCCTGGACTCACGTAGAAATGTAGGATTCTCTTCCAGCGCGAGGCGGTGTATCCGGTCTCCTCCAGAAGTTCGCGTTTCGCGGCTGCCAGTTCTCTCTCGCCCTGGTCGATCCCACCCGCGGGGAGTTCCCACAGCCGCTGTCCAGCCGAGTGGCGATATTGACGCTCCAGCAAAATCATCGGATCGGCTGACGGACCGCTAATGGCGAGCACGACGATCGAAGCCGAATGTCGAATGACATCCCGGCGAGTATGAACGCCGCCGGGTTCCTCGACGTGATCCGTGGTGACGGTGAATGCAGGTCCTTTGTAGACCACGCGCGACGAGATCACGTGCGCTTTGCCGGCCTTCGATCGCTGCGCCATGCCAACAATATACAACTGTAGGGCGGACACTCTTGTCCGCCGCCGTTGATTCTGATCTGCTACCTGCGTTTCGTATCACCTCCGCGGCAATGGTTCCGAGCGAAGCGGCAGTGATATGCTGCGCCGGTGACGAGAAAGCCGTCGATTGCAATCGTGGGCGCGGGCAGCCTGGCAAATTCCCTTGCGCCAGCACTCCGCAGAGCGGGCTACACGATCTCCA
>Ga0210402_10000025_pt1 | contig 135316 bp, 116 predicted proteins | sample IncBWC7MmetaG_FD_161055 | JGI IMG/M metagenome (GOLD analysis project Ga0210402, IMG submission 161055) | Forest soil microbial communities from Barre Woods Harvard Forest LTER site, Petersham, Massachusetts, United States - Inc-BW-C-7-M | ecosystem: Environmental > Terrestrial > Soil >...
AGCCAGCGGGAAGGTGCCATGCTTGAGCATAGGGGCAAAACTAACGATGCGCGCGCCTGCCCGGCTCATACCATCATAGACCGCGTGGTTGTCCCGCGAATAAGTTGAGGCCACCGCTTGCAGTGTACCGTCGCTCTCGGCGGCGTCCAGGCTGAACCGCCTCTCCTGCCAATGCCCGGGACGGCCTTCCGAAGCGCCATCCAATTCCAGAGCCCAGAATTCCGATTGCGAGTTGGCCAGTATGTCTTCGACCGAGGAAAACTGCACCAGGTTGCGGGGATAGCGCGGGCAGAAAGTCAAACACTTCCCGCCATCCACCACCGCCCGGCCCAGACCGAGAGCGACGGCCGCGATGCCGTCTTCGAAAGTCATCGGAGGCACGGGATAAAAATTGCGCGAGCGCACGACTCCGGAGAAATCCGGATAAAAGCGCTGATCGTGAGGCGTGCCCACAACCTGCTGGAGAATCACCGCCATCTTTTCCTCTTCCAGACGGTAGGGTGTTGCCCGCACGTAGGCCTTCGCATGACGGCTGAACGTGGAGGCATAGACGCGGCGGATGGCCTCGCTCAGGGCCGTCAGCCGGTCGTCTGAATTTGTTTGCTGGTTGCCGAGCATGAATGTCTCATACACGCCGGTGAAAGGCTGGTATTGCGAATCCTCCAGCAGGCTGGATGAGCGCACCGCCAAGGGATGGTCCACCGCGGCCAAAAACGATTTCAGGTCTTCGTTGAGCGCAGTGGATAGCGGAGCATCCAGGAACTTCCGCTGAATTTCAGCGTCATCTTCGCAATGCAAGGCGAAGTCCAGGAGGTTATTCTCGGTTACGAATTGATCGAACACATCGGTTGCCAGGACGACGGCGGGAGGCACCGAGATGCGAATGCCGGGAAAGCGGCGGGTGATACGGCTCTTACGCAGAAGGTGGCGCACAAAGGCGAGGCCGCGGGCTTTGCCCCCGAGGGATCCCGAGCCGATCCGCAGAAAACTTGATTCCGAAGGATTGAACGTGTCGGCCTTGAAGTCGCCGATTAGCACCTCGCCCTGTTCGCGGCGATACTCGTGAATTGACTCGATCAGATCGCGCCGCAGATGTTCCGGGCTGGCAAAATCCGAAACCTTTCGCGGGCGAAGTTTGGCCGCCAATGCAAACTCGGTGCGCGCCACCAGCCAGTGGGAGAAGTGGTTGCTCTGGGCGTGAAAGACGATGCTTTCCGCCCGCACCGTTTGCAATTGTTTCTCCAGCTCAGTCAAATCTTTAGCCCGCCCGACTTCACTCGCATCCGGCAGGCGAAACACGAAGTCGCCAAACCCGAATTGCTCGGTCAATATCCGGCGCAAGTCTTTCAGCAGTGTGGGTGAGCGTTTGCGCAGAAATGAATAGCCCTCGGCGTGCGCCCGCGGCCGGAACTCGGTGCGGCTGCTTTGCAAAACTACAGGCACGTCCGGCACCAGGCTCTTTACCATGCGCGCCAGTTCAAAACCCGCCTCCGGACTCAGCTTGCCCTCCCAGGGGAACTCCACGTCCGATACCAGGCCGAACAGATAATCGCGATACTCCTGCACCAGCCTGGCCGCGTCCTCGAAGTTCGCAGTCAGCAGAATTCTCGGCCGCGCCTGCATGCGCACCAGTTTGTGCGCCACGTTGATTCCTTCCTGAATCACGCGCCGCGATTGCTTGATCAACTCGGTATAGATCACAGGCAGGAACGACGAGTAGTAGCGGATGTTGTCTTCTACCACTAACAGCACCGGCACGCCCATGGCGCGCGTGTCGTGCAGGACATTGCGTTTATCCTCGATGTACTTGACGATCGCAATAAGGATGCGAGCATTGCCCTGCCACAGAAAAATGCGTTCGATCTCGGTGACCGGATTCCGCGCCAGAAAATTCTTGATCTCGCGATTGTCATAGGCCAGCACCACCACAGGAACATCCAGCCCGGCCTGCTTCACCTCGCGCGCCAATTGCGCGGCGTTCATGTCGCCGACCGCAAGGTTGGTCACGATCAGATTGAATTGCTGAGTGCGGGCCAGCGCTGCTGCCTCGGCACACGAAGAAACGTGCGTGATTCCCGGGATCTGTTGCAGATTGAGATCCAGTGATTGGTCGATCAGCAGTTCATTGAGGCGGCCGTCTTCGCGGAGGATGAAGGAATCGTAGAGACTCGATACCAGAAGGATGTTATGCACTTTAAAAGGCATCAAGTTTTCGAAGCCTTCAAAGCGTTCTTCGGCGTCCATGATGACGACGGGCTCGTCCGCGCGGCGCACGCTCATGGGGGATATCCTAGTCCTGTTCGCAGAATGACACGGTGGAGCGCCGGGCGTCCCGCCCGGCCACCCCGACTTGGACCCTTCGACTTCGCTCAGGGCAGGCTCGCGAGGCGACCGTCGCTCCACCGTACTGGGTGTTACACCAGCCCCTGATCCAGCATGGCGTTGGCGACCTTGAGGAAGCCGCCAATGTTGGCGCCGTTGACGAGGTTGCCCGGCGTGCCGTACTTATCAGCCGTTTCGTAGCAATTTTTGTGGATGGCGATCATGATCTTATGCAGACGGTCGTCCACTTCTTCGCGCGTCCAACTCAGGCGTGCGCTGTTCTGGGCCATTTCGAGGCCGGACGTTGCTACGCCGCCAGCGTTCGCGGCCTTGGCCGGCCCATACAGGATCTTGGCGTCCAGGAACATCCTGGTGGCTTCGAGGGTGCTTGGCATGTTCGCGCCCTCAGCGACCAGCTTGATGCCGTTCTTCAACAGGTTCGCTGCATCTTTCGCGGTGATTTCATTCTGCGTCGCGCTCGGGAACGCGCAATCCGCCTTGGTGTTCCACAGCGGGTTGTGCTCCAGCTTGATGTCGGTGGGCATGAAGATCGCTTTCTTGAACTTTTCCGAGTACTCGCGGATGCGTCCACGCTTCACGTTCTTCAGTTCGATGACCCAGGCCAGCTTGTCGCGATCGATGCCATCGGGATCGTAGACGACGCCGTTCGAATCTGACACGCTGACTGGCTTCGCGCCGAAATCAAGCAGCTTCTCAATGGTGTATTGCGAAACATTGCCGCTACCGGAGACCAGGCAGAGCTTGCCTTCGAGCGTGTCCTTCCTGCTCTTCAGCATTTCGTTGGCGAAGTACACGCAGCCATAGCCGGTGGCCTCCGGACGAATCAGCGAACCGCCCCAGTTCAGTCCCTTGCCGGTCAGAACGCCGGTGAATTCATTCCGCAGCCGCTTGTATTGGCCGAACAGGAAGCCGATCTCGCGTCCGCCCACGCCGATGTCACCCGCCGGAACGTCGGTATCGGGGCCGATGTGGCGCTGCAGTTCGGTCATGAAGCTCTGGCAGAAGCGCATCACTTCGTTGTCGCTCTTGCCCTTGGGATCGAAATCCGAACCGCCCTTGCCGCCGCCCATCGGCAGCGTGGTGAGCGAATTCTTGAACACTTGCTCGAACGCCAGGAATTTTAGAATGCCGAGGTTCACCGAGGGATGGAAGCGGAGTCCGCCCTTGTAGGGTCCGATAGCGCTGTTCATCTCGATGCGGAACCCGCGGTTCACCTGCACATTGCCCAGATCGTCAAACCAGGGCACGCGGAACATGACAACACGCTCGGGTTCAACAAGCCTCTCGAGGATGCGGGCCGATTGATATTCCGGATGCTTCGCCAGCACCAAGCGCAGCGAATCAAAGACTTCCTGCACTGCCTGATGAAACTCGGGCTCGGCGGCGTTCTTCGCCTTTACGCTGGACATTACCTCTTCTATATAGTCCGCGGGAGCTTTGATTCCCGGCCCTGTCAACATGTTCGAAATCATAGTCCTACCTCCGTAGGTGCTTCAGGTACATGATTCCACAAAATCCATCGCAATGGCGCGCTTCTCGCTGCCGGCACCAACGCGGCCGACAGGGATCTCAACATTGAAATAATGAATAAAACGAATCAATGAATCAACGATCGGCGATGCTTGCTGATGTGGGGGATCAAGTCTCTGATCAAGTCTCTCGGATGAAAAACGATCATGCCGATCTGCTTCGCGGGTTGGGACCTTAATTACCAAGAGCGAATTACTAAAAGCGGATCTTCAGAATGGTACCTCCTGTGCCCACCAGCCATCCAGCTTTGGGACTCGCAAAAGCGACCGCCCAGTATCCGGTCACAGCGGGCAGCGTGAACCATGTGTGTCCCTCATCGGGAGTCCAGGCCGCACCTCCCGCATTGGCCGTGATCACCACAGCGTTGCCGCCGTCATCTCCTTCTTGTCCTGGTCTTTGTCCTTCTCGATCGCCGCCGCTGCCGATTGTCCTGACATAGCTCAGGCCGTAAATCGCTCCGGTTACTGGAGGCGCATTCGTAAGCTTCCAAGTCTGGCCGCCATCGTTCGACGTGGCAGTTCTTGCGTTATTCGGATCGCTTGGATCCAAATCGCCGCCGCCCACGATGCCATGCCAGGGGTCGCGGAAATCCACCGAGAAGGCGCCTGCGCTGGGCGAACTGACGAGCGGCGTGTTATACGCATTCCACGTGTCGCCCCCGTCTCTGGTGCTGAGGATCCTGGCTACTGTCGAGCCTCCGGTTGCAATCCAGGCGTCACTCTCGCCCTGAGTCGCAACGCAAGTGCCACTCGCCGCGAACGACGCTTCACCCGGCAAGGCGGGCGGCATATTGCCGCTGATGTCCTGCCAGGCGTTGCCATCGGTGGTGCGCAGATCAGGGAACACTCCGTTCACCGAGTCGCTATGCGAGATGCCGCGCTTCGGCGTCCAGAACGCGAAGCAATCGTAGAACGCACCGGGATTCTGGTTCTGGAACTGCATCGTCCAGGTCACGCCCGCATCTACCGTTTTGTAGATGCGGAAGTCCGTAGGATTACTCCCGATGGATTGCAGATAGGCGACCTTATCGCTCACGCCCTGCACATCGCGGAATTGCAGCGCCTCGGCTCCCGGCACGACGGCGGCTTTCCAGGTCTCTCCGCCGTTGGTCGTCAGAAGAAACGTGCCACCGCGGCCGGACGCCCAGACCACGCGCGAGTCCACAGGACTGACCGCAATCAGCCCCTGCGTAGTGCCGGTGTTTTGCGGAGTCAGTTTGGGCTGATGAATTTTCTCGTGCGTTTCCGCAAAGCTCAAGGTCACGAACGCGAAAACAGCAAGCAGGAAAGCGGCCAGGGAACGTTTCAACATAGCAGTCTCTCCGGAAGGACATTCGTTTGCGTGCGGCTGGAGTATAGGGCCGGCCGCAAAGGGTGTCAAATCCGCCTACAGGATTTTGTCTACAGGATTTGTTTGCCGCCTCTACAGTTTGAAATGTAGAGCACAGACACGGTCAGTCACGTAGTCTAAGGTCGCGCCACTGCATCGTCCTGATGCAGCGTAGCGCCATGCGTCGAGTGGAAGATAAAATTCGCAAGCTGTCCGCACAGCTTCTTGCTGCAGAGGTGGACGAGGAACTCAGACCGATGCTCGTCGAACTGCGGGAGGCATTGCACCAGCACATCGAACGCCTTCGCGCGCGCCTTGCCGACTATCCAATCGTGGTGGAACGGCGCGTCCGAAATGGGATTCCGCCGGCTGGCATAACAACCCCGCCAAACGCGGCTAACAAAGACCGCCCCACAAGTGCGGGACTAAACACCAGCACCAACGAAGGATTGCCCTAGGAAAAATCGCGATCGATGCGGTGGCCGACCTTGGCAAACACATTCTCGCGTTCGGGAAATATTCGCATGCCGGAGTCCAGCATTCGAATACGATCAGCGGCGGTGATGCCCTGGCGCTGAGCGATATCTCCAAGATCTCAGCAATGGCGCATTTTACAAGATCCGGGTTCGGCTCTACCTTGGGTTTGTACCGTCCAATGTTATTCGTTGTCACCGTTTACAAAGGTCTGCATTTTCGTAAAACAAACGCCGGACGGGTCCAGAAGTGCTTGCTCAGGGCGTTTTCGAAGCTTCACAATGGCATCTTCGAATTCCGGCCCATCCGGCTCTGCGAACCGCAGGTGCACGAAGATCGCAAATAAGAGATCGCAAACAAAAGATCTCTAATTTGGAAGTCCCCATTGTGCCGGGACACTCCGACCCTGTCTGTTCAAAAGTGCACACTCTTGCGACCAAACTACACTTTCACAATTTAGCGTTGGCAAGACCGGCCTGTTGAAAAATCGCTATCCCGCTACTGCTACTGATCGTGTTTTCCGTTCTCAGCATGTTGCCTGTCAGCGTCTCCACCGTTGTCTTCGAGACCAGTAACCCTAGAAACTTCCTTGCGCACAGTCTTGCTTGCTCTACCCGCGCGTCTAATGCCTGCCGAAGGTTTATCTCGGTTCATCTCGCCACCAACCCGGTCGCTACCGTGCCCAACCTCCCACCCGGCACTCTTGGGATTGTCCCAAGTCGATTCAGGTCTGACCCCGAGTCCCTCCGCAGTCCGGGAATCGACCTGCCCGGTGATCGGAAAATTCTCAGCCTTCTGATACGCCCGAATACTGGCTCGGGTTCGTAGGCCGAAGAGGCCATCGACCTTGCCTAAGTAGTATCCTTTATCGTGCAGAGTTCCCTGCATCTTCGTGATCTCGTTCTCGATGATGAAGGCCGCCACTCCTTCTTTTTTGAAGTCGGCTCCTGCGGCGCTGCGCGGCAGCCCTGTTACGATTCCAGTCGCCAGAAGTGCGAAGGCGATTCCAGCCCACCCGATCCTGCTCGCGAGAGACATGACTTCTCCTCGGTTCTCTTGGGGCCGACCTAACGATGTGTCTTTTGTCCGAAAGTACCGGCTCGGGATCTTAACTCTACGAGGACGACCGCCCTTTTGAGATACAAACATATTCGCTCACTTGCTGTAGCAATACTGTGCAGAATGGCTCATGACACGAGCCATGAGACAGAAGTTTTCTAAGTCCGGGCGCTCCCGATTTGGAACCTTAATCTAACGCACAGAGGTCATTTGTGAGCAATTGTGAACAGACTGGTCACAGTCCAACTAGTTACAGTCTCCCCTATACTTTGTGGTTTTCACTGTGCGGCAGCTTTGAGCCTACGAGGAAGAAGGATGACGGTCATGCGCAGATACAGCAATTGCACAATGTGTTTCCTGGCATTCCTACTGCTTATTATCGGCGCTGGATGCAGCGATCCAGACAAGGCCGGCAACCCAGGCACAACTCCGCCTACCGTAATTTCCGTAGCCCCTCCGGATGGTTCGGCCGGTGTCTGTCCCAACACAATCATCACCGCCACCTTCAGCAAGGCGATGAATCCTGCAACTATCAATGACACGACCTTCCTCTTAACAACGGGCACTCCACCCGTGGCCGTGGGAGGAGGAGTTACCTACGCAAGTGATGTCGCGACCTTCACACCAAACAGCACTCTGGCGCTGAGCACCACCTATACCGCCACCATTACGACCGGGGCCACAGATACTTTTGGCAATGCGCTGGCGAGCGATTTTGTATGGACGTTCACAACAGGCGCCGCAACGTGTCTGTTGGGACCGCCTACCGTAATTTCCGTAACCCCTCCGGATGGTTCGGCCGGTGTCTGTCCGAACAGCGTCGTCGTTGCCACCTTCAGCGAGGCGATGAATCCTACAACGATCAATACCACAACCTTTACGCTGACATCCGGCACTCCACCGGTGGCCGTGGCCGGCGCAGTTACTTATGACGCACCCAGCCATGTCGCGACCTTCACACCAAACAGCCCTCCCGGCCTCGCACTGAGTACTACCTATACCGCCACCATTACCACAGGAGCCCAGGATCTCTTTGGCAATTCGTTGGCAAGTGACAAAATATGGACCTTCACCACAGCCGCCGTGTCGTGTTCATCCATCGTTCCATTGGGAACGGCCTGCAGTTTCGGAATTCTGGGCGGTTCCACGGTCACCAATAGCGGAGTGTCCACGTTCGTTACCGGGGATATTGGCGTGTGGCCGGGGTCTGCGGTCACTGGATTTACGCCGGCGAACTACAGCGGCACGATCCACGCGGGCGATGCGGTTGCCCAGACGGCCCAGGGAGACTTGACCGTTGCCTATAACTACGCCGCGGGAGTAGCCGGCGGTGCCGTCCTCACCGCAGATATAGGAGGTCAAACCCTGCCTGAGGGAGTCTATAAGACGACGAGCGCCCAGCCATCGCTCGGAATAACCGGGAACCTGACCCTCACCGGCAATGCAAGCAGCGTCTTTATCTTCCAGATCGTGTCCACCCTGACCACCGCCGCCGGCAATAGCCAAGTCATTCTCGGCCCCGGTGTCCAGGCCAAGAACGTGTTCTGGCAGGTCGGCAGCTCAGCGACCTTGGGAAGCAACACATTATTCCAAGGGGACATCATGGCTCTGGCGTCGATCTCGCTTGGCACCGGCGCTACGCTGAATGGCCGAGCGCTGGCTCGGAACGGCGCAGTCACATTGCTAAGCAATCTGGTGAATGTACCTAGCTGTCCGTGACGTATTCGATTAGTGGACCAGCGTGAGCTGGTCCACTACCGGCCGGCGGGAAAGCATGATTTCAGGTTATTGCAGTTCGGTCGAAGTTCGGACCAAGTTCGGAAGAAGCTCGGAGGAATTGGCACATGTTATCTCATTCTCATCATCCTTGTGGCCGTGTTGCAGTTATCCGGTTGGCAGTAGTTGCTGTCCTCTGCAGCATGGGCACGCTCGCGGCAGCGCAGGATCAGCCCGCTCCTAAATGGGAGCTCTTCGGTGGATACTCTTTCTTCCATCCTGGCGCCGACGTTCACGGCCTGCTTCCAGGAGGAATCTCCCCGGTGAGCAGCCGCCTGGAACCGAATCCGCGCGGCGCGGGCCTCAGCCTCACCTATGACTTCAATCGCTGGTTCGGCCTCACCCTCGATGCCAGCACCCATTGGGGCAGCGGTGAGTCTACGTTGGGAAGAAAAATTGACGATGCCGCCTTCTCCAATCTTTCCTTCGGTCCAAAGATTACTTTCCGCAGCGCTCATTTCGCTCCATTTCTGGAGGCGTTGGTGGGCGACCACCGTCTCATGCCGGATGCCTTCCACGATATCGACAAATTGGGGTTCATGGGCGGCGGCGGCCTTGATGTCAACGTGTCCAGGCACGTTGCTTTGCGGCTGATCAGGGCCGACTACGTATGGTCCAGCTACCAGTATGGAACTTCGACCTCGACTCCGCCGACTCCGAAGACCGATATCAGGGGCGTGAGACTCCAAGCTGGCGTGGTGTTAATGTGGGGCGGCGAAGAGGCCGGACCGCCGGTTTCGGCAAGTTGCACCGTTAGTCCGAGTGAAGTCATGGTGGGCGAGCCGGCGACGGCAAGCGCTGCCGCCAGCAATTTCAATCCCAAGCACACGCTGAACTACGCATGGAGCAGCACCGGCGGCCACATTACCGGCAGGGACAATACCGCGAGCGTAGACACCAACGGCTTGGCGGGTGGCAGTTACACGGTTACGGCGCATATTTCCGACCCCAAGATGAGGAGGGGTGGCGAGGCCAGCTGCTCGGCATCTTTCAGGGTGAAGGAACCGCCAAAGAATCCCCCGGCTCTCTCATGTTCAGCCAACCCCTCGACAGTTCAGACGGGCACGTCTTCTACCATCAGTTGCACTTGCACCAGTCCTGACAATGTTCCCGTTACCGTAGGCGACTGGACGGCGAGCAGCGGCAACATCTCTGGCAGCGGCAGCACGGCTACGCTGAGCACGACAGGCGCATCCGGCGGTCCGATCACGGTGAGCGCAACTTGTACCGACTCTCGCGGTCTGAAGTCTCCGCCCGCAACCACGCAGGTGATGGTCGAAAATCCTCCTCCGGCGGCGCCGCAGGCCAGCAAGCTCAGCCAGTGCGACTTCCCGAACCCGGTGAAGCCGTGGCGCGTGGACAATACCTGCAAGGCCGCTCTTGACGACGTAGCCAAGAACCTGCAGCAAAATGCGGACAGCAGGCTGGTCATCGTTGGCAACGCCGAGCCTACGGAGAAGCGCAAAAACCTGGCGGCAGAACGAGCCGTCAATTCGAAGGCTTATCTGACGGGCGGCGAATCCAAACTGGGAATCGACCCCAGCCGTATCGAAGTGCGCACCGGGAGCGGTGGCACGAAGACGGCGGAATACTGGACCGTACCAGCTGGCGCTACCTTCTCCGGCGAAGGCACACAGCGGGTGGATGAGACGAAGGTGAAAGCCGTTCCGGATCATCCCGCGCATCCGGCGGCAAAAAAGAAGGCGAAGGCGACACAGTAAGCCGGGAACGCCTCATCCATAGAGCCGCTCGAGCGACAACTCGAGCGGCTTTTTATTGTGCGTTTGATCTCCGTCGCAGGATCACGCCGTCGACGGGAGTCAGTAAAACTATTGCAGGCTCAGGATCATCTTGCCGCGCTTATCGAAGTTGATCCGCAGCACACTTTCCCGCCCGCCGGCAAAGTCGCCCTCCACCATGGCGGACTGGTTGGAGATGGCTCCGCCAGAGGCCACCTCCACTCGAAGGCGGTGTTTCCCCGGAGACACCTGCACGGCATGGAATTCATGGCCCTGGACACGGTGGAAAACGACCATATGTTTCGTGTCTGTTCCTTGCAATGGGTGCGTGTAGGTCAGGCTGTCATCCACCCAGATGGACAAGTGGGCCTCCGCGAATTTGTGCTCGATCTCGATTTCCAACATTGCCAAAGAAGTTGCCGGGGAAATTGTCGATGGGCTTGCGCGGGACACTTTCGCAGAAGGCAGATAGGTTCGGCCGGCTGGAACCGGCTTCGGGAGCTTCGTCACGATTGGCGCCGGCGCAGCGGGAACCGAAATGACTGCGGTCGCGGCCAGGGCCGGCGTCGCCGTCGTTTTGACCGACGCGACCCCCACGGCAGAAGGCAGTGGCCCGGCGGTTCTGGGTAGCAATCTGTGGGCGCCAAAAGAAATTGCCCAGAGTCCAAAGATGAGCAACCCGAGCAAAACCAAGGTGCCGGCAAGAGACTTCCTCCGGATCTGTTCCAGCAGGTTCTCCGCTGCATCCTGATCTTGCCCCAGGGGCAGAGAGCGCGCGCTGGACAGAATTTTAGCTGCGATCCACGGTTCACCCACGGACGATTTGACTCTTTCATTCGCCGTTTGTGCCGCGCCTATCCTGGTGGATGAACCTGGCAGCTTTGCCGTTCTCCACGGCGCTCGTCCTTCCCGGAGTTCCTGGAGGTCCAGCACCATCTCCTTGCCGCTCTGATAACGCTCGGCGGGATCTTTCGCCATAGCTCGCGCAATAATGTAATCGAGTCCCGGCGGCAACTCAGTGTCGAGAAGGGTCGCCGGTATCGGATCGCGATTGACTACCTTGAACGAGACTGTGAGGGCGCTGTTGCCTTGAAACGGCTTGTATCCAGTCAGGACCGTGTACAGGATCACACCCAGAGAAAACAAGTCCGACCGCCCATCCACGGCTTCGCCATTCAATTGTTCAGGCGACATATAGGCGGGGGTGCCTAACACACGTCCCCCCAGAGTTTGGTTGGCGAGGTTCAGCTTGGCCACTCCGAAGTCGGCGATTTTGGCATGGCCGTCTTCTGTCAACAGGATATTCGCGGGCTTCAGATCGCGATGAACCACGCCTTGAGCGTGGGCGCAATCCAGCGCTTCCGCCAGTTGGAGCGTTAGCTGTAAGGCTGACTCCAGTGGTAGCTTATGGTCGTTCCGCAACAGCAGCTTGTCGAGGGACGGCCCCGCCACAAATTCCATTACGATGTACGGAGCGCGCGTTTCCGGTTCCTCGCCCACATCGAAGATGGTTACGATTCCAGGATGCGACAGGCGGCCCGCAGCTTCCGCCTCCCGAAAGAAACGCTCGCGATACTCGAGCTCCTCTTCCGCGGGCTGGCCAGCCAACGAAATGGTCTTTACCGCGACGACGCGATTGATCTTGGGATCGCGCGCTTTGTAGACAACACCCATGGCTCCCCGACCCAGCTCGATGAGGATCTCGTATCGCCCAAAACGTTCGCTTTTGCGATCATCTATAGGTGTCATCTGCGGTTTCAGAGTTCCGTTGTTAAGCGAACTTCGGTTAAGCGAACTTCGGCTGGGCGAACTTGGGCTGCGATCGGCCCACTCCGCCGGCCAACGCCAAAACAAACATCGGTGCTCTGCATCCTGGCTGCGGCCAAAAGGTTCACCTGATCTGAGGACATAACCGTCCTGCACCGCCTCTCTGCCCGTCGCGAGAGAAAAGGGAGGTTGCGGTGCCTGTCGATATTGTCTACTCGCAGGCCAAATCGTTCCAAGTTACCGACGTGTTCGGCGCCAGGGCTCCTACCCAACACATCCTTCCTTGTATCTAGCTGAAATCACGGGTTCTGGGAGGCGACAGAAGCCAATGCCAGGCAGCTTCCGCTCCGAGGTGCCCCCTCTTCAGCTGAGTAACGGACCGGGGCGATTTCTTCGGAGAAGGTGGCCTGGCGGGATAGCCCGGGAAGCGGGTGTAGCTTACCGTGTCGGAGTCTGGCCACTCGACCGGCACCGGGTAAAAAAAGCCGAACCCGTTAGTTCGGCCTGAAACGTGCGTGTCTGAGTTCAATATTTGTCGATGCGGTTTTGAGGGTCCGAAGGTCGGTATTTTCCGGCACCTGCCCCATTACCGCGTGCCTGACTTCCAGATTTAGACAACCTACCTATTTACGTTTTCAATAACTGTTCAATTTTATACATTTTCGAGAAAAAACCTGAGTAACACTATTACCAATTCGTTACTTGATTGGTGACGAGAGGTAATGCCGTATGACTTCGACCGGACAACCTGTTACTCATAGAGTCCTGCTGGTGGATGACGATGACGCCGTTCGCGCAATGATGAATGCGACCCTTGAACGCAAGGGATTTGACGTGGTTGCTGTCGCCGGCGTAACAGATGCTTTGAGACACATCACGACCGAGAGCTTCGACGTGCTTATCACCGACCTGCACATGCCGAACGCCGGTGACGGTTTTGCGGTGATTACAGCGATGCGCCACTCCCAACCGGATGCACTTACGCTTCTAGTCAGTGGCTATCCCGATGTGCAGAGCGCCATGGCCGCTATTCTTCTGGAGGCGGACGAAATCATCGTGAAACCATTCGAAGTCGGCAGACTCGCCGAACTCGTCCGCGAAAAGATGAATACTCGAAAGCCTGCCGCCCGGCTGGAAAAGGAAAGAGTGGGAGTGATCCTGCAGCGCTGTATTACCAGTATCGTCGAGGACTGGTTGGTGCGGGTAAAACAGAGTCGTGAACTCAACCACCTTGCGCTGAACGACAGTGAGCGTACTGGACATCTTCCTAAGTTGGTTGAAGATCTGGTTGTCCGCCTGAGCAAGTCCAGCGCCTCCGCCAAGGACAGCGACGCCATCTCTTCCGATGCCGCCTTAGCCCATGGCAAGCTGCGCTACCTGCAAGGCTACACGCCCGCGATGCTGGTCCACGAATCCCGAATACTCCAAGTAACCCTCTTCGGGACCTTGCAGAGCAATCTGAGCTTTCTGGATTTCAGCTTGCTGTTACCTGATGTTATGACTATCGCGGACGAAGTGGATGCGCAGTTGACACAGTCTATGGACGGCTACATGAAAGTCATGCAGAAGGTGGCGGCAGCGTAGTTACCCACTGCCGAAATACCGTCCACAATGCCGACATACGGGCAGGCGCAAGGTGAGATGCCCCGGCCAAAAGAATGCGCGCGCCCTCCTCGGATTCACGGAGATCCTGGAATGCCGCGCGCTCTGTTGTCTCCACCATCTCCACGGCAACGGAAGCGCCCTCCCTTCACCTGAGCAATCGTGAACAGACCCATTTTGCACGCTTGGCAGCATACAAGCGGAGGATCAAATGGAGAGATCAGAGTTCAACGGAAAGGCCATCGAAGGCCTCCGTGACCTGGTCGACCACCGTGCGAACCAGCAGGAACGCTCTCGGCAACTTTTGGCCGATTTTGCTGAGGGTCACGGCGGTACGAATCCTTCCGAGGAAGAGAGGAAGAGAAGAGGGTGCCATGAGCAGTGTGCCGCTTGCTCCGATCCAACGCCTGATCCATGATGTGACCGGAGATCTGCACGTCGTCGTTCCCGCCAGCAAGGAGGGCTACCGCGAAACCGCATCAGAAGCGCCTGCCTGTTAGCCAAAGAGAAGCTGCAAGCGATCCGCGAGGAGTTGCTGCGATCAGAGCCTGGAATCGCAGATCCACGATACGACTATGACAGCTAATCCCCGGTGAAGTAGCGGGTCTTGTTCCTTGGGGCATGTTTATCGGGGCATGCGCGCTTCCTAAGTTCGGAAGGTTGGCTATTTTCCGAAAAGCACATCGAGCACTCGCGCCAGCTCGGCCTTCTCCTGAGTTCCACTGGTGTCGCGGGGAGTGTTGTCGGGAATGTCCTCGGTGAGCTGTGCGAGTCTGTGCGCCAGGATGCGCTCGGCTGCGTGCTGAGGAAGGTAGATCGCGTTCCGCGAAGGGGACAGCATCCAACGCCGGTTGTCGTCGCGCCTCAAAGTCCATCGTTGCCGCTCCGACCGCTCGCGCACTTCCACCTTACCTCCAGCAAGAGAAACCAGTTCATCGATTTGAACATCGATCCAGCCCTGGTTTCCTGTGATATGCACCTTCTTTACTTCGAAGTCGCCGAACACAACCAGAGATTGACCCGACGTGAATAGGTCGCGCCCGCGGAGCTTCTCCTCCGAGTCACTGCACGCTTGCAAGAAGGCTACCTTCACCTGATCCGGTTTGTTCCGCACGAAATTCAAGACCACAGCGCGAGGTGTTTCCGTGTTCACGATCTGATTTTCCGCAAACCTTCCAGAGGATCCGATCTCATTCGACGCTGGGTCATCAACACCCGTTTCGCGCGGTTCCGTGTTGCCCACGACCGTCGGTTTCCAACTCACACTCCGAATTGGGGTGGAGCGGGTGCCCCTAGGAACCGATTTGACGTAACGAAAGAAACGGGGCCGTCCCCGCCGTTTCCAATACGACGAATCGTATGAAGCGAGGCCGGGGCCCGAACGCAGCACGCTGAAAAAGGAATGCTGAACGGGATTGACCACAATCCCGGCATGTCCGCGCCAGACGGCCAAGTCGCCCGGTTGCGGATTTGTGACTCGCCGAAATTCGTCGATCCCTGCATAGAGGTCTGAAGAGCTCGCGTATTCATAAGGCAAACCGGCGCGCTCATAGATTCCGTGGACAAAGTGGGAGCAGTCGAAAGCAAACCCCGCATGATGCCGGGAATCCAGCGCGACATCCAGAATCGCCAAACCCTCACTCCGAGTCAGCGCCCGGGACCCGATCGTCTTCTGCTGCAGGTCAGGGCTCTCACGAGTGACTCGGTAAGCCTCGTCGGAACTTGCCTGCTTCTCTTGCGCCGCTGCGATACGCGTAACGGGCGCGTAGAGCAGGAGAAATAGCAGGGCGCCTTTGGCGTGGAACCGCATAGTCCCTCTTATAACGCACCCGCACAAGGCAGCATAGGTCTCAGAAGTGCCGCCACGTTCGCGAAAAGTGACTTGCTCTCAGATGCACCTTAGAGTCCAAGTGGTTTATTCGGCGCGGGAGGCACCGTTCACCCGTGTAGAGAACCCGATTCTGCATGGGTAACGAGGGAGAATGCTGGAGGCGCGGGTCGGAATCGAACCGACGTGTAAGGGTTTTGCAGACCTTGTTCTTACTGTTCTAAGTTCTTTGCTTACAATACTCGCTTTCTCATTTCCACGACTCTGGGCCAAGTCCGGGCCAAGTGGAAGGCGCGAGCTCATTGTTGTGCAGCCTTGGAGGATGCGGTGAAGAGAACCCGATGCAAGGCGCAAACCAAAACGGGAGTACGTTGCAGTGCTAAGGCGACTGCCAGTTGCTTTTGTTCTATCCATTCCGAGCCGGGACGGGCTGCTGAACTGGGTCGCATGAGCGGCAAGTCTCGGAGGTGCCCGCAAGGCCAAATTGTTGTTTTTCCGCCCGCTAGAACAGCCGGCGATCTCCACAATGCCTTGAGCCAGATCTTCTCAGAGGTCAGTTCACGGCAAATGGACGTGAAGCTGGGAAGGAGCCTTGGTTACATCGCTTCTGTGCTCGTGAAGACGACAGAACTGTCAGATCATGAAGTTCGGCTTCGGGCCATGGAACAGATGATGAATTCGATTAAATCTGGAGGAACTCAAGAATGAGCATCCGTTCTCGCCTGCGTAACTTCGAAAGGTCCTTGAAGGGTCGCGAATTAGCCCTACTGTGGTTGAAGAGCTCACAGGCAAGGGGCGGATACTCAGAGTACTGGAAAACTGGCGAGTTTCAATCTTGGGTTTCAGAAAACGAAGAAGCTGGACTGCTCTACCACCTCGCATTCGAGGTTAACGGAGCGGTGATCATACGCGCCCAAGGGTGGCGCGAGCTTGCGAGTTGGGCCAGCCTGCTTGGGATTTCCATGATCGCCACGACACCCGACTCAAAGCCCTTCGAGCTGGGGCGGGCGAGAAATCTTATGGAACTTTGGCGGGAGAAGCTCTGCGCATTCCTCACTGAGGTGGTCGCCCTGGAGCAGGCGGTGGGCTTAATTTCCGAGGGACATTTCGATGGGCACGATGTCCTCTTCGCAGATTCCAGCGAGGCGCTCACGCTCTCTTATGAGAATGCAAAGCTCTTGATCGCCGGCTACAACTGGTTCGCGGATGAAAATGGCAAAGACCCTATCGATGTCGAAGGTATCGAACGTGGGCCGGGACGCAAAACGGATCAACTCCTCAATGAGTGGGTCATGTTGTCTCGGAGCAGCGCCCTAATAGCACGAGGAAAGATCTTTGAAGCTAGAGATGAGGTTTTGTCCTTGCTCAATACAGACGAACCCCTCGCCGACTAGTCAACCGCTCAGCTTGTCGTTCGTGGCTGGAAGTTGCACCGTTCGAATCGCGTATCTAACCGTTCCAACCGTTCAAGCGGTAGGCGGCACCAGACGACGATCCGACTGCGGCTCCCAACATTGAGTCGTACATGAAAAGCCAGTCCAAGACAGCGTGAAGTGGGTAAAGGTCTATCGACGCTCGCCCATTTCCCAAGACGGTCCGCGGTCGCAGCGCGGTCCTGGGATACCCGGGATGCAGTTAGTTCATGGTTGATTGGCTGTTGACTGACTGTTGACCAAAATGGCCCTCAGATTCCAATTCCGGCGCTGCCGAATTTGTGGGACGCCGCATGGGAGAGCCATCTGTCGACTGCTTCAGCCTGGTCACAGTACCAGCAAAGCACACCCTTGGTTTCCGGCGCCGCTCTCCCGTCGACGAATACGAGCGTCTGTTCGCTAGCGTTCAGCGACACGCTCGTACCGACGGGAACCTTTTGCACGGTAAGCTTCCTGAACAGGAACGGCTCCCCCATCTCGGCTTCCCCGCAGACCTGGTGTACTTATGGTGGACTAACGGGGACGCCTGCGGGCAGTCCTCACCCTCAACTCCCGATCGGGAGTTGGCGCCAGAGCCACGGTCAACTGCATATCTGCAGTTGGGAAGAGGACGCCAACCACGCACGGAAAAATTCAGTGTCCCGTGCAGTGTCCCCAAACTGGCGAATCAGAGTTAGAACGCCTGCCTGTCACGCAGGAGGCCGCGGATTCGAGTCCCGTCGCTCCCGCCATTTACGATCGCTAAACCGTTTCTGATTGACTGCGCGATCGGTTGGCAGAGTCAGAAACCAGCGTCGACGATAGTTTATCAACCAAAAGGTGGCGACACGAGGTCGAGTGCAAGTTACAAACTGTTGACAGAGCGCTGACAAAGTTCTTACAAGCGGAGGGTATTCAAATCATCCAATCCGCAAGCACCGGGGAGGCGCCCTAAAATTGAGATTCGTAAAGGCGGCACACTTTGTTCTCGCGGAAAATAGCGCTGGTCGGGTGGACAGCTATGACGCTACTGTCCAACTGCAATCCGGATTCAACGTCCCGCTTCCCGTCAACGGCACTGTGGCCTTTGCCGACCGCCCCCACGATTCTGACCAGGCATAACAGGATGTCCAACACCTCTCCAACGACGCGATATTCGTCTATGTCCCTGAAAGACGTCGTCTGTCTCTGCGCCGGACCTGGTGATGACGCGGCATGGGAGGAGTTCGTTTCCCGAGTCGGAAAGCCCATCAGCTTAACCATTATGCGCACAGCCTCACTGTGGGGCGAGCCTTCGCGGCCCCTAGTGGAGGATCTGATGCAAGTAACCTACCTTAAACTCTGGGAAGGCGGCTGTCGCCTCCTGCGGGACTTTGCCATCCAGCATCCGGGAGCTATTTTGGGATACCTAAAGAAAACGGCCGCCAATGCCACCCACGACTATTTCAAGCATGGCCGTAGTCAATCATCGGGCGGCGAGCAACTTCATATTTCCACGAGCGATGTCGACCCCGAGGCGGGGAAAGAAGTTCATGGGAGCCAAGAGAAAATCGCTTTAGGAGTCTTTTTGAATGAGATCGATGAACACCTGAAGTGTGTTTTGACCGGGCCCGACCAGGAGCGCGACCGTATGATTTTCTGGCTCTACTTCCGGCAAGGAATGAGCACCAAAGAAATAGCCTCCCTGCCGACGATCGGACTGGGTGCCAAGGGAGTTGGCAGCGTCATTGCGCGGCTGAAGCATGGTATTCGGGAGCAGATCCTTGGGATTCGTTCGGATTCCGACGATGGCGAGGGGTTGGAGCCAAAAGCAAATTCCCTCGAGAACTCGTATTGGTTATGTAGGAGTTCATAATTTGGGAAGTCCATTCGATAAACATATTGATAACGAAGGGCTTAATGCTCTCGTGCCCTCGTCTGCGGAGACCGCGCAAGAGCTGCATGGGCTTTCTCCGGACGCCATTCGTGAGGCCGAGCGTCACGTGGAGATATGCGGGGATTGCAGCAGGAAGGTGTCGAAATACCGGCAGTTTGTGAACTGGTTCTCGAATGCGGTGGTTTCGGAAGCCGCACCGCCAGGAGCTGGATGTTCCAAAGACGAAGATGTCGACTGGCATGAAGTGGCCACCGGACTGTGGCCGGAGTTGAAAGCAACGCAGTTGATTATGCATGCCGCGCTATGCGACCACTGCGGACCTCTGCTTCGCGCGGCCACGTGCGTGGACGACGACCCGACTCCCCAGGAAGAAAAACTGCTGGCGCAACTGAAGGCGCCGTCGCGGCCTGATCCTGTCCCTTCACCTGTGCCGGCTCCGCCACCACAATCACCAACCTGGCGGTTCATGAGGTGGTTGGTTCCAGCGGTAGCGCTGCTGGTGATTGTCGGAGTGCTAGGTATGAGACCGCCGTCATCACCAACGCCACTCTCTGGGCCGAGGTTTGCCGAATTCGCGGTCAGTACTCACCGGCAGCACGCTCAGGGAAATCTTGCGCTTGATGTTCGCTCGGATTCGCAGCAGACAATCAATGGTTGGTTTAAAACGAAGTCACCGTTTTCCCTGGCTTTGCCGGCGTCCCCTGCGCCCCCTGGCGAGGAACGCCCTTACCGTCTCGAGGGCGCGCGACTGGTGCAACTCAGCGGCAGGACCGCTGCCTACATCGCTTACCGGATGCAGACCGGCCCTGTGAGCCTGATGATAGCGCCCGATTCAGTGGCCGTTGCTTCAGGTGGAGTCGAAGTCGATTATAAGAAGGTAAGTTTTCACTACGCCATGGTCCAGCGCTACAAAGTTGTTACCTGGTCGCAGCACGGGCTGACTTACGCTCTGGTTTCCCAGGAAGGAAACAGCACGCAGCGATCCTGCATGGTTTGTCATTCCGCCATGAGAGACCGCGACCTAAGTCAGACGCCGACGCCGTTGGGCGCCGAGGCAAACGCTGTACAGCCTGTCCTGCAGTAACAACTTCCGAGAATAAACAATCCCGAAGCGCACGGTGTCAAAAGAACGACGATCCGTGCATACCTTCTGACCTTGAGCTGAACTACGAATTTCTTCTCCCTGCACAAATCGTCACTAACATCTCTGTCTATTCCCCGATAAATTCGCTTCCACGAAAAGCAAAACCCTCCGAGTTCTCGTGATGTCTAGTGAGGCCGATAACGCCTTCCAAGTGACCGTTCAGTAAAGGCACTAACAAACTAAACCATAAGGCTGTTTTGATTTGCACGCGGTGACGAGACAGGCCCACGAGTTAGGTTGTTGTGTGTCTTAACAACTCAACCATTCGCAACCCGTGAAATAACACAGAGAACTGGAGAACAAATAGATGAGCCACAACTTTTCTCAAGAAAACAACAAGACTGCGCGAGTTCGGAGCCTGTTCGTGGCCGCTCTCGTGCTCGCATGTGCTTTCGGCACAGTCACCCTCGCGGCGGCGCAAGTCACGCCTCCACCCGTTCCAGACACGATTGCGGTACCGGCAGGAAACTCTGCATATTTGGTCGGCCACGCCTTCGGTAGCCAGGGCTATACTTGCCTGCCGACGAGCACAGGTGGCGCCGCCTGGAACCCCACGGCCCGCCCCGAAGCCACCCTGTTTGCGGATCTCTTCGGAGTGCAGTTCCAGATCATCACGCACTTCCAGAGCATCAATGAAAGCCCGAATCCGGGCATCGTCCCCCCTCTGGGTGGGAACGCGACGTGGCAGAGTTCCCTCGATAGCAGCCGGGTGTGGGCGGTAAGGGTAAACGGAATCAACGCGGGCTCCGACCCCGCGAGTTGCCCGAATAGCGGTTCGATTCCGTGCCTCCTGTTGCAGTCGGTGGGGAACAAGAAGGGTCCCACGGGCGGTAACCTCCTGTTCAAGACCACCTTCATCCAACGTTTGAACACCGCCGGCGGAGCTGTTCCTACCTCCGTCTGCACCGTGGGTCAGACTCAGCTCCAGCCCTACACGGCCGACTACTACTTCTTCCGGGCGGACCAACAGTAGATTCACTTTCCTTAACCGAGGAGGCGGATTGCGCACGCGAAGTCGCACCAAGTTGGTGCTCTTCGCGAGCGCGCACGCTGCTCAAAAGTGACGTCGGGGAATCAGAAGATTAGGCAGCGCCCGGAGATTAACCAAACCGGACATTTGACTTATTACAAGCATAACGAAGCGGAGGAGCTGAGAAGCGCAAGTCTTGAGCATAGGAGCAGGAATAGAAAACCGATGGAGAACAACATGCATCGCAACCCCAACAAGAGCAAAAGCAAAAGCCCTGTGAATTCCTCGGCATGACTAGTAAGAGGACCAGTCCGATTTCCCTCGTTGTCTACGACGAGATACCAGGATCGTGTCCATCACCATCCCGATTGTCAGGTCGGCGTGACAGTGAGGGCACGAAATATAGTGTTCCCGGTAAGGAAGCTTGACTTCCCGACGCGCTCCAGCCATATCCCGGAGAGGATATCACGGTCGTCCACCTCGCGATCCTGCCAGCATCTTCAAAAGCTTTCGGAACATAGTACCCGGTGAAGTCCCTCACTCGGCCAATCCTCATCTCGATTCATGGTGAGCGGAAATGATTCGCTGCTTAGTGCGTTTGGAGAGACCACGATTCGTCAAAGAGCGCATTTGAGCGGTTGCTCCGCGATCTGAAGGGCAAAAGGCTCGAAGGCAGCACGGCTTGAAAAACAGCGCGCAAGCAGCTCAGCGTACCGGAAACAACGCCTGCCTGGTGGGCCTGCATCGAATTCCGGCATCCCGAGACGCGGGGCTTATGGCTCGCACACTTCGCTGTAAAATCCCCGAATGCCCGCCCGGAAAAAGATCAATCTCGAAAGAGTGAGAGCGTCACTCTCGACGCCCTGTCCGCACTGTGGACACGCGATCGCGCCGTCAGAACTGCGCCGCGTCGACTTTGAGCAAGTCCGATGCCCCATATGCAAAAAGGCATTTGCTCCGGGCAAGCCGAAAGCCTAACTAACTGGCACGTGGATACCGGTAGAGTCTGGGATCACGGGGCTGACGTAGATCACTGCCGTTGACTTGCCCTTCCATCCACCCTAAGATTGCCGCCCAAGGTTGGAGTGCCTCTCTAATTGATCGGCGAAACCTTTTCACTGACAGGACGCGCTCATTACCCGTCCGCTACACCTCAACGCTCAATGGTGGCCAGAGGTCACGGTCAAGGTTTTGTTCTTGGTCGTTCCGGCATAGCCGGCCGAGATGACGACGTTGGTGTTTGAGGACACCCGCTGGGTGCTGACTGTAAAACTGGCGCTGGTTGTCCCAGCTTGCACTGTGACGCTGGATGGAACGGTCGCTACAGACGTGTTCCTACTCGAAAGCGTCACAACCGCACCCCCAGAGGGTGCCGCTGCAGTGAGAGTGACAGTTCCTGTGGAGTTATTTCCTCCACTGACTCTGGTCGGATTCAGGGTCAGCGAGGAAAGTGTCGCGGTCGCCGGTGGCGTAATGATAAGGGAGGCTTGCATCGAGCTGCTTCCCAGGGTCGCCGTGATCACGGCAGTCGTGGTCGTAGTAACGGATGTCGTCGTGACGGTAAACGAGGCGGTGGTGGCACCGGCGGTGACCGCTACACTAACCGGCACGCTGGCGGAGGAACTATTGCTGGCCAAGCTCACCACGACGCCCCCCGATGGAGCAGCTCCGCTCAAGGTCACCGTGCCTCGAGACGCACTTCCACCCCGGACGCTGTTGGGATTCAACGTAAGCGAGGAAACGGTCACAGTGGACGCAGGTGTTATGGTCATGGAAGCTTGGGCAGTGCTGTTGCCGAGAGCCGCCGTGATCACGACCGAGGTGTTGCTGAGGACGCCCGACTTGGTAGTGACTGTGAATGTTGCGCTGGAGCTGCCGGCAGGCACGGTCACGTTGGCCGGCACAAGGGCGAACGAGCTATTGCTGCTCAACCCCACCACTGTCCCTCCGGTTGGAGCGGCTGCGCTTAGGGTCACCGTGCCTTGAGACGTGGCGCCGTCCTGGACCGTAGTTGGGTTCAACGTAAGCGAAGAGAGGGTAAGACCGCTACACGTCCCTCCGCCGGTGTTCGGTGTCAGCTTGAAGACGGTGCCGTACCCGGAAGATCCCCCTTGGTTCGTCGTCCCGTAGAGGTTGCCCGCGCTGTCGAATACCAAGTTACCCTCGGGGCTCCAACCGTTTGGCCCGCTGAAAGTTACAAGCGTACTCAATACATCCGCGGATGAATGCTCATAAACGATTCCGTCGCCGAATGTGCCCCCGCCCACGGTGCTCCCATAGAGATTGCCATTGCTATCGAGGGTGACTCCGCCCTGGGGGAACATTCCGTCCGCGGGCACGGTGTCACCGTCGAAACTCACCAGGGTCGTCAGCGCTCCGGTGCTGAGGGAATACTTCCAAACGGTCCCACAGCAGTAGTTTGACGCCGAAGAGTGTGAGCCACCCTGATAAGTGGTGCCGTACACGTTGCCTTGGCCATCGAGGGCCACAGTTGCGGCCGGGAGGCTGCCGTTTGTGCGAGTGAAATTGACGAGCGTAGTCAGTTGGTTCGTGGCAGAGTCATATTGGAAGAGCGTTCCAAAGCCGTTAGTCCCTCCCTCGTAAGTAGTACCGTAGTAGTTGCCTTGGCCATCTGCTGTCAAACCTGCGGCGGCGTTTCCTCCGCCGTTCGTCGTCGAGAAAAGGAGGGGGTTGGTCAATGTGCCGCCAGACGAGTATTCGAAGATGGTCCCAAGGCCGAAGTTGCCGAGGGTGGGGTTCCAGTCAAGGCCGCCCTGCCAAGTTGTCCCCCAAAGGTTCGCCTGGCTGTCCAGCAGCACTCCGACGGGATTCGCGCCCTCCGGGCCGGAAAACTCATGAAGGGTGCTGAACTGCCCCGCCGATGAATACTTGAAAACGGTTCCCCACCCGAAGTGGCTATTGTCGGGAAAGAAATCATTGCCGCCGTAGTATGTCGTACCGTAAAGATTGCCTTGCCCGTCCATCACGAGTGGCATCAATGGCCTGTAACCATTGTTGGAAGGTGAGGTCGAGCCGTTGAAACTGAACAGCGACGTCAGCCCAGCGCCAGGCGAGTACGTCCAAAGGGTTCCCAACCCGTAGTTTAAGATTCCATTGCTTCCTATCGGGTTAAAGGAGGGGCCGCCCTGAGCAGTCGTGCCGTACATATTGCCCTGGCGGTCAAACGTCACGCCCGACACTGGGTATTGGCCGTTTATGCCATTGAAATTAACCAGCGTTACCGGCCCGCAGAAATTTTGGGCACTTACCGGTATGGGGTGAAATGCGGTTATAACCAGGCTGAGGAACAGAACCGCTTGCAATGCAAGAAACGAACGAAGATGCGAAAGACGCATGGGACCCTCCTTTTAACTCCATTCTTGTGTGAGGCATTGGAACCTCCTAACAGCCCGGTGTGGCGTCCGGTGCTGACAACTCTAGTGGCGGGTCTTGGTCGAATACCGATAAGGGGATCAGCGCTCGTGAACCGACCGAGACGCTCTGCAGAAGGCAGGTTAACCGACTTCAATCTCGCTTGTGTCAGAGAACTGTAAAGAGTTTGTCTTTATTCGCGCTCGAAAAACAGTTCTTTTTGGAATACTTCGACGCGATGTTTTTGGTCGTTGCAACCGAATGGCTTAGCAGCTTCAAATCCTGTGGGTTTATGGAACGAGGTGAGAACATATTGGCCGCGACAGGATCGCGCCGATGGAGTTCCTCAAGAATGCCGGCGGCCTAGTTTACTCTCAGGCCGCTTTCTTCTTCGGGACTTGTGCCGGACGGCGCTCCAACTTCTTTTCCAGTCCGTCAGACTGCCGCTGTGCTTTATCTGACTTTGTACGCTTCTCCCGACCAGCAAATAGGGCAAACGGGACAGTCGCTCGATTTATAGAACTTATGCCCGCGGCTACAGATTCTTAATTTAGCGTTTGTCTTTGGTTTCATTTTTCTTTGCTCGCGCTTTAACAAGTTTTCTTATAAGAGCGTTGGGGAGTTTTTGATCAAAAGAAAATTGAATAGTTGATTTTCCTGTCACGTTTAATTTTTTCTTGTATGCATCGGGAATTGGCGGCATAGCAAACAAGCTCACATGATCCTTAAACCATGCGAAATATGCAAGACGGCCGTGATAGCCGTAATAAGGCATGCCGTAACTTATTGTTTCTTCCGCTTTTGGTGCCACTTCTTTGATTATCTTGCGCATTTCTTTCAGCTTGCTCCTCGCTTCTTTCGGAGCGCTCGCGATGTATTCGTCAACGTCTTTTGCTTTTCTCATAGCTAATGTAATTTATATCCTTGATTTGTTGCCGTCAAAATCCGTTACCTTCACCACATCGCCTTTCTTATCATATGTCGTCCACTTTCCCGTTTGTTTACCTTTCGTAAAATAGCCGGAACGCATCCTGCTACCATCTTTGCGAAAGGCTCGCTTTCACCTGGTCCTGCCCTGTGCGCCTCAGGCGTTCAGTCTTGCGCAGATATCGCCAAACAAACACAGCGGTGACAATCAGCACGACCACCTGAGCCCAGCCCGCTAGCATTGTCCAGAAAGGAATTGATCCGCACATGGCTCGCAAGTGTAAGCTCCCCACCTCCCCAGCGCAACGCCGCCAGCATCGGGACGCCCACGGGAAACTGCTCGGACAATGGTGTCTTCTACCCAACGCCCCGATCGGGAGTTGGCGGCAGAGCCACGGTCAACTGCATATCTGCAGTTGGGAAGAGGACGCCAACATGGCTGGGAAGGCACGGAAAAATTCATCGGAAGTTATTGGGGCGTAAAGAATTGGTCGGGGAGAGACGATTTGAACCTCCGACCTTTGGGTTATGAGTGCCCCAATTATGCTCCCGGCGTTCGTGATCAGCAGCCCGGTAATCCCCGTAATACAAATCGCGTTGAAGCTCCCGGCGATCCTCGGCGATTTTCTGGCGATCGCGCTCGATGTGACGGCGATCGCTCCAATATCTATCATCCGCAAACAAGCTGCCTGCTATCTTTGCCAAAGTCGAGTCCCTGCAAAACGATCCTCTCGTTTTCATGACCAGGGGTGAGCGCGAAGCGCGATCATCGAAGTTTTACCCCGGCGCACTGTAATGGCGATTGTTAGGCCAACTGTTCCCGTGGGTACAACGTCTTGATAGATAACAGCCAACCCGACATTACATAGGTAATTATCGACAGTCCAGTTCTTGTGCCTATTATTAGGCGGAGCAAATCGGGGCTGCTGTCAGGACTGCAGCCATCAGGGAGCACTTATGGCCACTGCAGCGATGGCATATGAGGAGCGCCGGTTCGGGGCCGCTTACACAGCACGCATTCTCGTAACATTGGGAGCGCTTGGGTTAATCATTGGAATCTGGGCCGAGCAGAATAAAACGGGTACGTCCGCACCTCCAGCTTTGGTGTGGATTTCTATCGGACTGATGTGTACGGTTGCCGCTTTGTGGATTGTGCTGGGTAAAACCGTTCTCATCATCAACGATTCGGGTGTGCGGCGCGAATCAGTACGGGGGCAGCAGGAAATTACCTGGAGCCAGATTGCGGAGACCCGCTACCGCGTCGTTCCCATCAACGTATACGCGCACCTCGGACTGATAGGCGCCTTGCTCGCAATGTCGAGCAAGTCAAGCCGGGCGCATCTGACGCTGGAACTGATCGGCCAAGATCGCAAGAAGCTGAAGGTCACATCGAATTTCCGAAACGCAGAAGAAGCGATCGGGATCATTCTCAGCCGGATTCTCCCTCCGATGGTGCAGAACACAAAAGCGAGGTTGCAGCGAGGCGAGACCGTGCAGTTCGGCGGCATCGGCCTGTCGGCGACAGCCGTCAGTTGGAAGGGGTCTTCCGTCCCGGTATCGGAGATCACCCAGGCCGGCCTCGTGCGCAGTAATCTGCAGATCAAGCGGCAAGGAAAATGGCTCAGCGCCATCAGCGTTAGATCGGACAAGGTACCCGACGTGCTGGTATTCCTTGAGGTCCTGGAATCTCTAGCCCCTCAGGTTAAGTCGACGGGAATTGATCCGTTGGAACGTGTACGCATGTAAGCTTAACGGTATCAGAACGCTAATCGCAGAAGGGGCAAGAAAGTTCCACAATCGGAGAAAGGGTCGGGACTTCGGTAGGGTCACTGCAGGACGCTTGAAGTGAACAAGTCTATAGCTGGGGTGGAAAGATCTCGAAAACGGTTGCGCCGCCGAACGGTGCCGCGCAATCGAGTTTAAGCGATCCAGGCACCGAGCGCACGGCCGCCCGCGACTTCGACTTATTTCGCTGTAGCGTTCGCCGTGGTCGTGAAGGTGATTACCGTCTCGGCGTGGACCACAGCCTCTTCCTTACCCGTTGCCGCTGCCACTCCGGTCCCCGCTCCCGCGCCCACGGCCGTGCCGATCAGAGCGCCCTTACCGCCTCCGGCCAGTCCGCCGATGAGTGCGCCCGCTGCGGCGCCACCACCTACTTTGGTCACATTGCTCTTGGTGTGGCTTTTGCCCTTAGCACGAAATCCGCTGGTTGAGACCGACAGAGTTTTGCCATCCGCCAGTTGAATCGAGGTGAGTCGGACGGTGACCTGCCCGGGGGCGTGCAGCCGTCCACTTGACTTGGCATAGGCAACTTTACCCTTAGCTGGCGCGCCAGCCTTGGCAATGGTCTTGCCATTGACCACTAGGTCTCTGAGCAAATTGGCATTAAATGACTGTCCGACATGCGCACTGGCGGAATTGATTTGCGAGTCGGTACGCACGGTGATGCGAGTTCCGGCCGGCACAGTTTGCGCCGACGCCAACATTCCAAGAGTGAGTAGAAAAACCATACACTTCCCGAATCTGCTCAGCATAACCTCTCCTGAATTACGACGGTGACAAGCCAATGGTCAGAGTTGTGAGATCAATTGTACGAAGATTCCTGCAGGGCGCAGTTACACATTCGTGTTCTCGGCAGTTACGTTGGACCGAGCACTCTCGCGTTACATGAAAATTCAGCCCGATGTTTGGGCGGCCTTTCTTTGCCTTCCACGCTGCAATTGTGCCCAAGGCGCGATAGACGCTAGTGCAAACGGCGTTCTGGGAAAATGATGACCAGCGGTTCCGGATGGATGTCGGCTAACCGGAAACCATCGTGACTGTCCGGTCAACTGTAAATTTACAGTTGTTCCGCGACTCGGAAGCCGACCCGAAGCACCAGTTCAAAATGGCCAACGACTGGCTGCGAGAGTACGTGGGAAGAGCGGCTCGGCGCGGGGCTATCTCACCCCTTCGTCCAGGTCCAGAATAAGATGTGGCGGCCCGCTCTATCCCATCCCTGCGGTCGCGGCCCGAAATCGGCCTTTTGTGGATTGCTGCTCTGGCAGTTAAGCCGGCGAGGCTATTCATCCCGTTCTTTGCCGGTGAACTTGTAATGCTGTGCAACCGGGCCTACGAGCATCATTTTCCGGAGACGCGCACACACAGAGCGCGCTTGCCGCAGGAGTAACCGCCTTGATCATCATCCGGTTTACCTGAGTTGAAGTCGAAGTAGTACGCATACCCAATCGGACGTCCACGATCATCCATTCTGTAATTCCTGCTGCATTGATTACCTGTCAAGAACAGATCGCCCTTTACATGAAAAGTGAAATCCCTGGGCTCTTTGCAGGGGCCCGCCTGCCCGGGAGCATTAGCGGTGAGGTCAAAGACTCCTTGCAACTCAGCCATATTCGCCAACCTCCAGTCAGAGTACCCAGCCAACCGCAGATTGCGGCAGTACGTCATCGCCTTTTTCCAGCTCACGTCTTTGCCGTTGTCTTTGCCAGCCCACATCAGCCCAGTGGATGGATCGGTCCAGAGGCCACGCGCCTGAATTTCCTGCGCCCCCTTGTTTTTTTCCGATGCTGACTGGGCGCTCGCCATGAGCGCAGAGACAAAGAGCAGAAGCACAGGGATCTTAGCCAGCCATTTCATGATACACACCCGAATGAACGAAAGACTGAAAGCATCACTACTTCCAACTGTTTGCGTACCATTGGAGCGCGTTGGCGGGTCCGAAAAACAACCCCATTAGCCAGTTCAATCGGCGATGAACACCCCGAGTCTGCGTCGCAGAGTCTAATCAAACTAGCGCAGCAATTCTGTTTGTGTGATCGCTGGTTTTCATCGGTACCGGGGCCGACAAGTGGCGAGAGCCAAATCTCATCACTGCTGCGGAAGGAACTGCAACTTGGGCATCTCCGCACTCTTCTTATTGAACCGGTTGACGGGCACGCAGGTGGTGTAACCGGACGGAACCGTAACGTCAGATTTCTTAGCCTCCCGTTTCACGCGATAAACGCGGAGATAGAGGCACGTATTCAAGTCGCTATCGGAGGAGATGATCAGCTTGTCGCCCTCGAGTCTCGCTCCCTCGGTCTGATCCGAATGCGCGTTCCACAGTTGCACAATGGCGTCGTCAGCACTGATCTGAGAATTTTTGGATTGCTCCTGGGCGAACGCCCCCGGAATGAGGATAACCGGCACCAGAAGGAAGCAGAGGCCCAGAGTCTTCATGGCTGACCCCCTATGACGCGAATTATAGCTCACTTTCGCCGCTTTAATCCGGTTGGCCCACGGCTAAGTTTGTCGGTTGACTGGCGGTTGATTAGCGGCTGACCCAAAATGGCCCATCGTTCTTATCGCTGTTGTCGAGTTTGCGGCAGTCCGCATGGTAAAACTGCCAGGTTCGCTCCCATCCAATCAATTGTCGAATCCTACCGCCATTCCCAATGACCGCCATCATAGTCACGGTCCCAATCACGATCACGATCGCCATCTCCATAGCGATCGTGAAAGCGATCCAGATCCCGCTGCAGATCGCGATATCTGTGTTCAAGCTCCCGGCGTTCGTGATCAGCAGTCCGGTAATCCCCGTAATACAAATCGCGTCGAAGCTCCCGGCGATCCTCGGCGATTTTCTGGCGATCGCGCTCGATGTTTGGATTTAAACCCGGCTCTCAGCTCGAAGTTGCTTCGCGGATTCTGCGGGGTTGTGAAGGGGGTAGCTAAATGGGCGGGTTCCGTCGGGTTGGCACAGACGTATAATCCCTTCCGAATCGGAAAGGGCACTTTATGTCCAAGCCACCCTATCGTTCGCTACGGATTGGATTACGGATTGTCTCCGTGCTAATCGCCGTTGGGGGCCTCCTGATGATCTTTGCCGACAAGCCGCTTATCGTGCGGGTCCTCCTGCGACCACCCGAGGGAGAGGTATCGACCCTACTCCTGTCGCTTCTGAAGGAGATGGGCGGTGTCATGCTTATGCTGAGTCTGCTTTTATGGTTTACCGCGCGCGACCCAGTGCGGAATGTGGCGATCCTGGACGCGCTGATTGCCGGGCTCTGCATTCTCTCCGTGACACCCCTCCTCTCGCTTTGGATGACGGACATCCGCGGTATTTATCCGGCGTACCTTATTTGGGGACGATCCGTGGTGCGGCTCGCAGTAGCAGCTCTGCTCTATTGGCTGAGACCACGGGAAGGGAGATGGGAATCTACGGGGCGTTTGTGAACCTTCAACGAGAGCGAAAATGGCGCGCTCTTCGGAGTGTGGGGCGATCCTTCTTGCCAGAGTCAACTGTAAATTTACAGTTGTTCCGCGACTCGGAAGCCCACCCGAAGCACCAAGTCTCGCTCCCGCTGGATGACGTTCCAAGACAGCGTGACATGGGTAAAGACCGATAGGAGATGAGCCATTTCCCAAGAGGGTCCGCGGTCGCAACGGGGTCCAGGCATGCCAGTGATGCAGTTAGTGCGTGGTTGATTAGCGGTTCATTGGCGGTTCATCGAAAATGGCCTGCAGATTTCAGTTTCGTCGCTGTAGAGTGTGCGGCAGTTGCCACGGTCGCTCAGCCTGCCCAGTGCGCGAATTGAACAGAGCCCAGGAGTTCGCCAGTTCGCTTTCGAACATTTCGCTTGGCCTGACGCCGGCGCTCGAGGCTATACGATGCTACCTCCACAGCTACTTCATCTTTTCAATCTCTTCGAGGAGCCTCTGGTCGAAGCTGTTCACAGCTTGGCGTCTCTGTGTGTTGTTGCCTTGGTACGGACTGAAAATAAGGTTGCCGCGAACGCGAATCCTGACTTTCGAAAGCCGGGCCAGCACATCAGCAGGCTCAATAATGCGCATGACGCCGTCTGCGACAAGGTTGCCGTCTCGTTCGTTCTCTACGACCTGAGACATACCTTCGCCACTCATATGGCGGAGGCCGGTGTAGACCTTGCGACCATCGCAGCCATCCTCGGCCACAACTCAATCCGCATCGTTGAGCGCTATGTCCATCCAACCGCGGAGCACAAGCGGGCCGCGATGGTGAAGTACGCCGAGACAATGACGGCAGCGGATAAAGCCCGGGAAGTCTTCAGCAGTGGGAGGGTCAATTAAAGCCGGGCCAAATTTGGGCCAAGCCGGAGCACAAATTGGCACGATTTTCGCAAAACGAGCACAAATGAACGCAAACGAAGGGGCGACGACAAACCTAATGGCTACATCTAAATACAAGGAAACACTGGAGGCGCGGGTCGGAATCGAACCGACGGATAAAGGTTTTGCAGACCTCTCCCTTACCACTTGGGTACCGCGCCCGGTCACGTTCACCTTAGACACTCGGCGTGGGTTTGTCTAGAAGGTCCACGGGGCGCACCCGCTTTCACACTCGTGTCCGGGAACGTTCATGTTTTCTCGCGGCTGGATCTGTGCTACAACACCGGACATGGGGCCGACGCTGAGTTTGACCCCACATTCGATGGTGAATTCGCCCGATTCCAAGACTGCGCCGAGAATAGTTGAGATCGGGACTGGCGTTCCCGCGAATCTCGAATCTGCGAATCCCGTTCCAACGAATCTGAAGATTGATGCGTCCTCGATCTGCCCTAACTGCTCCTCCGAGTTGCATGGACACCGCTGCAAGGTGGTTTGCGAGAAATGCGGCTTCTATTTGAGCTGCTCTGATTTCTACTAAGCACCCGCCACCCCTTTGGGGTGGTTGGGAGAGCCACAAACTCCCATCGGATACCCGGTCCGTGTTTTCAATAGGTTGCGTGGGAGTTAGTGGGGAGAAAACTCGGGCTGAAAACCGCCCTGGCGCGCCTCTCCTACCCGCTATCGCGTGTCACCGGCGCCCAGTGTCCATGGTTAGAGTCGTACCAGTTTCTCCAGGCGACAGGGTCCTGAGGCAGAGTTTGTCCGGTGATGTCGCGGAGCGCTTGAAAGACCCTTTTGTGAGTTTCCGCATCGAGAGACGTATCGGTAGCGAAGTCGAGCAACTGCGGCACTGCGCTGCGGCGCTGCTTTTCGCTCAGCATACCCGATTGCGCCAGGCCGCAAGCGGCGCGCTCGCGGATCATGGGCGAAGGGTCGTCGTGGAAAACCTGCAAGAGGGGAGCGATGGTGTCGTCGGTGCCGAGATAAGCTAATCCTTCCACTGCCCAGTAGCGGACGTTCACATTCTGATCGTGGACCGAAGCCAGCAGGATCTCGGCAGCGCGCCCCGGATCGACTCCCCGGTTGGCGAGCAGCGCGATATCCCACAGTGCGTTGGCCCTCGGACCCTGTTCTCCGAATCGAGCGTCATGCTCGAGGCCGTCCACTGTGGCCACGCTCTTTTTGAGATTGCGACAGGCGAGATCGATCTCGATGGCGGCGGCACGAACGCGGAGATCGTCGGAATTGAGCGCAGTCATAAAAAGGGAATTCAATTTCTGATCGAGCTTGATCTTTCCATGCCACCGGTCCACGCGCTGTGCGATCTGATCGTTAGCACCGCGATAATGATTGATCGAACGTTCGAGCAGAAGCTGCGCTTGGTTCTGCGGCGTCATCCGGTCGAGGACTTCGGTTTCATGTTCCGAGAGCACGTTGGCCGACGCCGGTTCGGGCTTCCCGTGCAGGCTGAGAAGCTGAGCAATCTCCTGCCAAGCCGCGCGCGCGGTGCCAGTTCCCATAAAGAGCGTTCCCACCAGGATCCCACTTACCGCGGCGGCAATCACCCGCCAGCCTCGAGAATTGGCGGTTTTCGGGGAGAGCGGATCGTTTTCAGGCGGCGGTGCAGCCAGCTCCATGCTCGGATCGGGATTCGTGTTCACGCGGAGAGTATAGAAGGAAGGGTTGGAGTCGAACAGATTACTACGGGCGAGTCGGGGGTAACTCGCAGCGCGGCCTTTGGCCTCTGCAGATCGCTGAAAAAGATCGCTGAAAAATCGTCTTCGTTCCTGCTTATGGACGGCGCAGCGGTTCACCGAACCGCCGGCGATAACAGACTTTGTTTCAGTGCCGGCTTCCGCCGCTGAGGGCGACTGCGGCTGACCGCGGTGGGCGAGGCATGCCGAAAATCTCTATCCCTTTTACAATGTCTGAAGTCTTGATTCATCTCGAATTGAGGAGATTGGCATGCAACGCAAAGCGAGTGCAGTCTGGAAGGGTGGTCTTAAAGACGGACAAGGTACGGTTTCGTCTGCCAGCGGTATTCTTTCGAACACGAAGTATTCTTTTAAAACGCGGTTTGAGGACGCTCCCGGAACCAATCCGGAAGAACTGATTGCGGCGGCCCATGCGGCGTGCTTTTCCATGGCGCTGTCGGCGCAACTGGGAGGCGCGAACCTCACGCCGGAGAGCATCAGCACGGCCGCCACGCTCACTATGGAGAAACAGGATGCGGGCTGGACCATCACGGCCGTGCATCTGGACGTGGTCGCGAAGGTGCCGGGCGCGAGCGCGGATGCCTTCAACACCGCCGCGAAGAATGCCGAGACGGGCTGTCCGGTATCGAAGGTGCTGAACGCGAAGATTACGATGGATGCAAAGCTCGGCTAGCGTGTGACCGCGTCATGAATCTTACGGTGGAGCGACGGGCGTCTCGCGAGCCTGCCCTGAGCGAAGTCGAAGGGTCCGGCATCAGGGCGGCCGGGCGAGGACAGCCCGGCTCTCCACGAACGAGCTCGACCCTAACTTTGCGAGCGTAGAACCTGGCGCAACTTGTGGTTGATTTTTACCGCCTCCTCCGAGGCCTGATCGATCAGTTCGACCCAGCGGCGCAAGTTTTCTGGCGGGCCTGCCTGCGAAATCAGGTAGGTGGCTTGCACGATAGTTTCGAGCGCATTGCTGAGATCGTGCGTCAGCATTCGGAGTTCTTTCGTCAGTTCCGCCGGAATTTTCTCGGAGGCATTTCCCATGGTCTTGGGCGGCCCGTCGCCCTTGCAAATCCTGTCACCTTGCAAGTCATGAGCGCGACGAAGGTGATGACGTTGCGCTCGTTTGACAGCCAGACGCCAGCCAGTAGATATTAGTGTAGTCGCCCTGAAGAGAGGGCCCTGCCGATTTTTTCTTTTACGCGGATGTGGCGGAACTGGCAGACGCGCTAGGTTCAGGACCTAGTGGCCGCAAGGTCGTGGAGGTTCAAGTCCTCTCATCCGCACCAAAAACAGCTCTTAGCTTTAACTCGGGAACCCCGCGCGTCGCAACGATCTGATCCCACCATTCACTGTTGATAGGTCACATAGACGGATGGCCGGACTTGCGGCCGGGTCGAAGTCAGCATGATTCCATAAAGGTAGACTGCGTCTTTCGCTCCATTCAAGTTGAAATAATCCGTCGTGCTCTCGAAAGCAATGCCGGTGTCGATGTCAGGCATACAACTGCCCGACGTGTTGCTGTAGGTAACATCGAAAACGTTGTGCGTTCCTTCCTGAGTCAGCGTCCCGTTTACATTGCACACAGAACCGCCGGGACCAAAATCCCCTCCAGTGAACCTTCCATTCGATGAAAACGTAAGCTGTAAAGCGTCCGCGAAGCCGATGATTTTTCCGTTCAGCGTGCCTGAAACAGGCACAACAGATGCGCTCAAGGGAGCATACGGAACAGCGGAAAATGTCCCCGCAGGGGTCCCGTTACCTGTAAACGATCCACGGATGGAAGTGGCGGAGTTCACACTGCCCTGCGCCGTCTCGGTCGCGACAGCGCTGCCGTTGGAGAAGAGGGTGGGATTCACGGCATGGGCGGTCAGATTGCCCGAAAAAGAGCTTCCACCAGTGACCGTGGGCAGTTGCACGATATTAGCGGGGCCGTAGAAAAGCACAGCCACACCCGAGGAATTGATCGCTCGATTCCCGGTCGCTGTGGCGCCAACGTTAGCGGAGAAGTTGGCCTGTCAGTTGCCCACAACATTGATAAGGGCCGCCATTCCCGCCGCCGGCACCCGAAGAGCCACAGCTAATCGTGATCGCACCCAGCAAGGCGAGAAGACGAAGGACATAACAAGAGTAGATTGCGCAGCTCTAGAAGCTCACCTGCCAGTAGGATAATCCATGCCTTTCGCGCCATGCAGAATTTCTTTAGACGTCAGGTCCCAGCTTTTCCCTCGAATCTTTCCTCACGCCCCGGCAGATAAGCGGTGCGTGCTGCGGCTTTGCGCGATCCCGTACTGGCGGATTTTGTAGAGCAAAGCCTTGTAGCTGATCTTCAGCAGCACTGCGGCTTGTTTGCGATTCCAGTTCGTCTCGTCGAGCGCACGGGCGATAGCTTCGGCCTCAGCCTCATCTTTGGCATTGCGCGACAGGGACTTCAGGCCGCCCCCGGAGTCAGCGCCCGCGCTTCTGCCGGTTCCATCGGAGTGCAATCCGCCACCGCCATCGGGCCGGGGCTGCAACTCGGACGCGGCGAGCGTTTCGTCTCCCAGAACCAGGTAGCGTTTGATGAAGTTGCTCAGCTCGCGCAGGTTGCCCGGCCAGGAATGCCGCAGGCACGCCTCCATCAACGGGCCGGAAAGTGGCAGCGGGGCGCGCGCGTACGATTCCGACATGCGCGACATGAAATGCTTCAGCAGGATCGGAATTTCTTCCTTGCGATCGCGAAGCGGAGGCAGCGACAGGGTGAAGGCGTTCAGGCGGTAATAGAGATCTTCGCGCAGACGCTTGTTGGCAAGCGCTTCGGGAATGTTGATATTGGTGGCGGCCAGGATGCGGACGTCGACTTTGACGACGGTGCGGCTGCCCAGGCGCGAGAACGTCTGGTCCTGAAGGACGTGCAGCAACTTGGCTTGCAGGAGCGGCGGCATTTCGCCGATCTCGTCAAGCAGAATGGTGCCTTTGTTACAGAGTTCGAACTTCCCGGGCTTGGCGTGGGTCGCCCCCGTGAAGGCTCCCGCTTCGTATCCGAACAGTTCGCTTTCGAGCAGATCGGCGGGCACCGCGGCGCAGTTGACTTTGAGGAATGTGCGGTGGGCGCGAGGAGAAAGTTTATGGATCAGGCGCGCCAGCACTTCCTTGCCGGTACCGCTTTCACCGAGCAGGAGGACCGGAATGTCGACGTTGGCGACGAGTGCCGCCTGGGAGCGGATCTTCTTCATCGCCGGGCTGGCAGCGACGAAGAACACGTCGTCGCAAAGTTCCTCGATATCGCCGGCGTAGGTGTCACTCTTGGCCGTGCCGACACACTGCCCAATGACGGCGTCGAGTTCGGCTTTCTGGAACGGCTTCGTCAGATAATCGATGGCGCCCAGGCGCATTGCCTGCACGACCTTGCGCGTATCATTCACGCAGGAGAGCATGACAACTTTCAATCCCGGCTTGAGCTGGCGCAGCTTTTCGAGAGTCTGTAGCCCGTCGATGCCGGGCATGAGTAGATCGAGCAACACCAGGTCGGGCTGCAGTCCTTTCTGGACGCGCTCGACCGCCTCTTCGCCGGTGCTGGCGGTTTGAACTTTGTGCTCATCCACTTCCAGCAGCGTGCGGATATAGCGCAACATTCCCGGTTCATCATCCACCAGCAAGATGTTGGCGGCTTCGCTCATTGGGTTCCTCGTGGAGGACTGCTCAGAATTGGCTTCAGCGGTACGAGAAAAGAAAACTTGCAACCTGCGCCCGGCTCGCTTTCGACCCAGATCTTGCCGCCCATGCCTTGCAGAAGGCGGCGGGCAATAGCGAGTCCTAACCCCATGCCCTCAGCCGATTCGCTGCCCGGCAGGCGGAAAAAATCGTCGAAGATTTCCATATGAAACTCCGGCCGAATTCCCGGCCCGGTGTCGGCAACGCTCACTTTGACGGCGTTGGGCAGGTTCGCCGCTTGACGGCGGCGGTCGCCATTGGCTGCGGACTTGCTCACGCTCCGACGCTCCCACATATGAGGTTCGGCATGCAACCAGACGGTGCCGCCCTGTGGTGTGTACTTGGATGCATTCTCCAGAAGATTGGAAATTATGCGCTGGATCTTGGGCGCGTCGAATGCAAATGGCGTCAATTTGTCATTGGCCAGGAAATACAGAGCGAGACCGCGCTCCTGAAAACGGCCGGACCAGTGCCGGCAAACTTCAGAGAGGCACGCATTCATGTCACCTTCCACATACTGCATGCGCAATTCGCCGATCTCCAGCACGCTGAAGGTCAGGAAGTCCTGGATGAATTGCTGCAAGCGCTGTCCGCTGGAAAACATGTCGCCCATCACTTCGCGCTGGCGGTCATTGAGCGGCCCGAGTTTCTGACTCTGCAGCAGTTCAATATAGCCATTGAGGATCGCCAAAGGTGTCTTGAGATCGTGGGCGGCAGAGGCCAGAGCATTCGTTGTCTTGCGAAAACGATCGCGCAACTGTTCGAGTTCGTTTGCCACATCCTCCGCGGCGCTGGGCGCGGCAGCGTAAGCCGTTTCGCTTGACGGCAGGCCATTCTTCAGACCAGCGCCAGTGGGAGCGACGGCTGGGCTCTTTTCGGGTATCGAAGCCATGGGGAAACCCAAATTACGTCATTCTAGGGGAGGGATGTCTACTACCGTCAGAACGAGGGGATAGGGTGATCCTATGTCAGGTGCCAGCGACTGTCAATTGGAAACGGCTGTAAAACAGGCACCGAAGCGAAAAACGTTGCACTTTTGTGGTCTGACCGTGAGTCACTTTAAATCTCGACGCTGGGGTGGCACTTCGGTAATCTCCGTGTTGCTGGCGAGGTTTGGAGCGATCCCGGGCGGCTCGACTCCGCTCCGAAGTTTGGCCCCTGAGGTGCGGTCTCGGGGTGTTAATACCTCTTACTAGGTGGTGCAGACGCGTGTCTCGTAGGTTATCGAAGAAGGAAGAACGCAAGTGGGCACGGTTGCAGCTCGCCATTCCGGTCTTTATCCGCACTAGAGACGGCAGCGGCAAGGATTCTTTGGAGTTTGCCACCGCCATTAACATCTCTCCTGGGGGTGTTTTAGTGGCAGTCCGCCGTTCTTTGCCCAAGTCTGCACTGGTTTCATTGGAGATTCCAAGCGCCCCGATCGGCCCCGCCAACGGTTTGAGGACCTCTTCGCAGATTATGCAAGCGAAAGCAGTATGGGTCACTCACCTCGACGACTACCATCTTCTAGGTCTGAAGTTCGCCCGTCCCTTGAACACTGACGCGGCGGCCGTTTCCGGCAAGCATTTGAGGAAAACGGGTTCTGCGGTGTGAACTATTTTTCCCTTCCATGGCCTGTCTCAGAATGGCACTTTGGTGCCATGCCCGATCTTCCCGTTCCCGGGATATGATCACTTCAAGCCGTTCATAAGTTGAGCATTAGGGGAACTCTTCCTGGTCGATCTGCTCTCCTCCCTGGTTTGGTGCTTGGGTTGCACTTTTAGTGCATGCGGGTGAACACTCACCGCAATGGGGTATCCAGTCTTATGACGACACTCTCGGTAAGTTCTCTGGCGCAGTCGCTCGGCGAGCTTCCCCCTGACCAAATAATTTTTGGCCACTCTGAGGCCATGCAGGCGGTTCGTTCGCGGCTGGGAAAAGTAGCCGCCGCCAACGTTCCTGTCCTTATTACAGGTGAGAGCGGCACCGGGAAAGACATCATTGCCCGGCTCATCCACGGGCTGTCTCCGTGGAAAAGCGGGCCCTATGTAAAGGTAAACTGTCCGGCGATACCCGGGACGCTGCTGGAAAGCGAACTGTTCGGCTACGAAAAAGGAGCCTTCACCGGCGCCTTCGGGTCGAAGCCTGGACGGGTCGAACTGGCTCACCGAGGGACATTGTTTCTCGACGAGATTTCCGAGCTTGACCCCTCGCTGCAATCGAAGCTTTTGCAACTTCTGCAGGATGGGCAGTTCTGCCGGATCGGCGCCCAGGAAGACAAGAAGGTCGAGGTGCGGGTGGTGTGCGCGACCAACCGCCGCCTGGAATCCGAGATCGAATCGGGAGCTTTCCGGCAGGATCTTTACTACCGCATCAACGTAGTGAATCTGCACATGCCCGCGCTGCGGGAACGCCGTGGCGACATTGAAGATCTGTGCGCCTACTTCCTCGAATTCTACAACCGCAAATTCAATTGCCGGGCGCGGCCCCTGTCGAACGAAGTGCTGGCGGTGCTGCAGAAATATCACTGGCCGGGAAACATCCGCGAACTGGAAAACCTGATCAAGCGTTACGTAATTCTGGGCCATGAGGAAGTAATCACCAACGACCTGGTGGCACGCGAGCCGGACTTTTTCAACCCCGAGATCTCTCTGGACGGCCCGATTTCCCTGAAGAAGCTTACGCGCCAGTGCGTGCGCGAACTGGAGCGCAAGGTCATCCTGAAGGTGCTGCAACAGCACCACTGGAATCGTAAGCAGTCAGCCCGCGCGCTGGGCATCAGCTATCGCGCCCTGCTTTACAAGATCCGCGATGCCGGCTTGCCCTCGAACCGTGCTTTGCGCCTGCGCCAGGCGGAGAAGAATGCCAGCGCCAGCGACAAGAGCGATTCCACCACCGGGGTTGCAGCGGCGGACTGAAGATGATTCATCCGGTGGAGCGACGGGCGTCTCGCCCGTCCAAACCGAGCACCGCGCCGTAGATGCCGGACGATCACATCGACACTGGATTCGACATCGAGCGTTCAACAGCTGAGTCGTTCTTTCAACTCGCGCAGCGCCGCACTCCACTCGTTCAGCCCCTCCGCCTCGAGCCACAGATCCTTGAGTTCGGAGTTGGTTCGCACCTTCTCCACCGCCCGGTGGGCGAGGTCGACCAAATCGGGCGGGATACGGGCGTCGGTTTTTCGTATCCAATCCACAATTTGCGGCGGCGTGGCGGGCGATGACGTCTCATCGCTTGCAGCAGCGACCAGCGCCGCCACAACTTCCGCGGCCGCGACCACTGCGCCACTCTCCGGCGCTTCCAGATACTCCTGCTCGGCAGCATGCGTCAGCATCTGTCTTAGATCATCGAGCCCCAGGGAATTGAGACGGCCCAGAAAACTCTGCGCGTCCTCGTTTTCGAAGCTGCCTGTACCCCAGCCTGGCATGAAACCTCCAGCTGAATTATAGAATGCGCGGCGCTCCCCGCTTCATAATGGGCTCCGAGTAAGCCAACCATCCATTTTGCGAGACGAAGAGCCGCCGCAGAAAAACCCCCGTTCCAGACGATCGCAGCTTTACTGGCACCGAGGTCTTCCGAGACTGCCACCTTCTCTGGACGATGCTCGACGTCCGGACCACCTGTCGTCCCGCAAATCGAAATGGTTGGGCGCAACTCCCGGCATCTCATTTCTTAGCGGCATTGAGCCCCGCGTGGATCCCCCAACAAAATAGTCCGCCGGGACCGTAACTTTTCCGCTTGTTTTCGGGATTATTGATTAAGAACGAAATGCCGCGGAGAACACTTTGAAGGCGCTGGAAAACCAGAACCTGACGAACCACAACGACGAGCGGCTGCAGGTTGAGGCGGCGCAGGGGGATCCAGCGCGCTTTGCCGAGCTCTACGAGAACAATTTTGAACGCGTCTACGCATACGTCGCACGGCGCGTGGGAAACCGCGAAGAAGCACAGGATGTGACCGCGGATGTCTTCCACCATGCCCTGGCGAGCCTTCCACGATTCGAATGGCGCGGCTCGCCGTTCGTGGCATGGCTTCTGGGGATTGCGGCGAACGTGCTTTCGGAGCGCTGGCAGCGGGCGGCTACCCACCAAGAAGCCGTGAACGATGATCTCGATCAAATTGGAATCGAGGACGACATCGAGCAGCGGGCGATGCTTTACCAGCTCGTCGATACGCTGCCCGACGATCAGCGGCGGGTGATCATCCTGCGCTTCGTCGGTCAGATGAGTTTGCGTGAGATCGGGACGCAACTCGGACGCAGCGAGGGCGCGATCAAACAACTTCAACTGCGGGCACTGCAAAATCTTCGTGAACGGATAAGGAGCAATCATGGCTAGCATTTCTCTTGCGAATCAACTCGAAGATGCGATCGAAATGATGATCGCGGAATCAGACTCTGCGCCACCCAAAGTGGACCTCAAGATCGGCGAACTGTTGGGGATCGCGGCGGAACTGCGGTTGCTTCCGGATCCCGCGTTCAAGGCAGCGTTGAGAGCAGAGTTGCTCGGACAAAACCATGTTGAGCAAGGTGCAGCGCATGTCGGCATACGGCGGCGGACAAGAGAACCGGAACCGGCGCGGCGGGACGCAAATGTTGACGAAATTCTACCGACTCTGTTTGGAAGAGGCGACGGAACCTACCCTGTCCATCGCGGAAATTTCGCGATTTCAGCGGTGATGCACGCTGCGCTGATTGCCGTTGCTGCGACAGCAGGGCTCTGGATGACGAAGCAAACTGAACTCACGCCCCATGCGACCAGCGTTATATTGACCGACATTAGTGCTTACGCGTTGCCGCCGGCCATCGATAAAAGCAGAGGTGGGGGAGGCGGGGGTGACAAAGACAGGCTGGCCGACTCAAAGGGCACCCTGCCTCGTTTCGCGCGGAAACAAATAACACCTCCAACCATCGTCGTTCGTAATGAACAGCCGAAGCTTCCCGCGGAGCCGACCGTCGTTGGGCCGCCTGCGCTAACCGTCCCGCCGACGTCCCAGATTGGCAATCCGCTCTCCGCAATCGTCCAGCCACCGTCGAACGGAACTGGATCCGGTAGCGGAATCGGGAGCGGCAGCGGTGGGGGAATCGGCGCAGGACAAGGCCCCGGATATGGCGGTGGCACCGGCGGTGGACTGTTCCGGGTGGGCGGAGGGGTCTCCGCGCCACGCCCAATCTACGATCCTGACCCGGAGTATTCAGAAGAGGCTCGCCATGCAAAGTACCAGGGGACGGTCTTGCTCTGGGTTGTCGTCGGCTCCGATGGCAAGCCGCACGATATCCGTGTGCAACGGTCGCTCGGCATGGGCCTCGATGAAAAAGCCATTGAGGCAGTTCGGCAATGGAAATTTGAGCCCTCGATGAAGGCCGGACACCCCGTAGCAGTTCAGGTCAACGTCGAGGTCAGTTTCCGGCTGTACTGAGCTGTCCTGAGATGAGCGGGTAAGCCTTCCAACTTCCGATTTGTCGGTGTCTAAATCTACAGCGCTGCGAGTCGTGTGGCGAAAGCAACTTCGCCCGGCGTTGGCAGCAAGCGACGACTGATTCCCTTATGGAGGAGACGTGCGCTTTTGGACATCCGCACTACTGTGGTTGGCACTCGCCACGATGTCATACGCCCAGCCCTCGGCACAGCCAACGGGTCGGCCGGCAAGTGCCTCAACACCGTTCGGCAGCACGTTTGCCGGTGACCAAGGTCATCCTTTACAAGAACGGCAGTTCTGAAGAGAAGGCTTTGGTGGAACGGCATGCGCGAGAACTGAAGGATCAGGAAGACCGGGTGCAGTCTTTACAGCATGAGATCTCGGACTTGCACAAAGGCGCGACGCCGCGCAAAAGACACTTACCGAGATGATTGAAGGTTTGGAACTGGAAGCGACATTGTAGAGAGTGAGGAGATGTCGAGTACGACTTACGAGATGAAGTAAGCAACTCTGTTGAATAAATTTTGCGGTTCCCTCTTGACTGAAGATACAGAGTCATGGCATATTCTTACATCTTCACTTGAAAGGACGCTCTGAAATGGCGGATAAAAGCACATCCCATCTCGTGCTGCAGATGCCACGGCGACTCGAACTGTGTCGCATGTGGCTAAGGGCGTCGTTCGGCTTCGTCAGTTACTAAGTCCCCGACGAACCTAACGCAGACTCAACCATAAATTTGCTGGGTGGCGCAGGCCGCGGTTCCTTCGACTGTGGATCGACCAAGACCGCTGCCGCTGGCCTTTTGCTTCGGCTCATGCTGCAGGCAGACCGGCTGTTTCCCCCAGCCCTAACTTCACAGGGTCGGTGGCGAAGGCCACGGATACGTCGGGAGCAGGCGCCCCTTGGGACGCCGGGGTTCGAAACCCCCTTGTGCAGCTGCATTTCCGTGTCCGCATGTACCCCGACCGATTTTTCGCCGGTGGTGAAGATGAAGGTTACTTCGCTTGCAACGCGGGTTTTCACAGGTTCGAATCCTGTCGCGAGAAAAACATCTTCGCGTGGCTGAGTGGCTCAAAGCACCCTAATATACCTTTGTCGCTTGTTCCCCGGCTGACTAACTTTAACGAGTAAACCCGGCTAGGTCCGGTTAGAAATAGCTCCTTATGCAAACGATTGTCATGAAAAAAGCTGCGCTGCGCGACGAAGAGTCGCTGTGCCGGGCATGCTACTGGGCTCATATTCAGAAGGGTTTTCGCGAAAGTGAAGAGGCGATCTTCTGCTGCTTCAGCAGGCTTCGCGCCGTGCCCTTCAAAGTCGCTGACTGCACCGACTTTAGCAACAAGACCGTGCCCACGCGCGAGCAAATGGAGAACATCGCCCTAATCATCCCGACCAGGCCTGCCCGCAAGAACGCGGGCTTCAAGGGAATTGGCTTTTCGGACGAACCGGAAAAAACCGACGGCGAAGAACTCTGCTCTGTCGAGGACTAGTCGCGGTGATCGTTCTCTCGCCGATATTTAGATAAAGGAGTAATACACCATGTCGGACACGACTTACAACTTTATCAAGCCAGAGACTGGCGTTCCCATCAAGGCATGGACAAAAGGTGTCCAGCTGGAGGACGCGGCCCGTGCTCAGTTGATGAATGTCGCGCAGCTGCCGTTCATCTACAAGTGGGTTGCGGCCATGCCGGACGTCCGCTGGGGTATCGGCGCGACCGTCGGCAGTGTGATTCCGACGCGCGGCGCGATCATCCCGGCGGCCGTTGGCGTGGACATTGGCTGCGGCATGACGGCGGTTCGCACCACGTTGCATGCGAATCAGTTGCCGGATCGCTTGCACGGCGTCCGCACAGCTATCGAAAAGTCGGTTCCGCATGGACGCACCGACTACGGCGGCAAGAACGGTGCGTGCGCGTGAGGGCGACATGGGGATTATTCCGGGAAGCATGGGCACGCGTTCGTATATCGTGCGTGGCAAAGGCAACCCGGAAAGCTTCATGAGCTGCAGCCACGGCGCGGGGCGCGCCATGTCGCGTGGCGAAGCGAAGCGTCGCTTCACGGTGGCCGACCACATCCAGGCAACTGCGGGTGTGGAGTGCCGCAAAGATGCGGATGTGCTCGACGAAACACCGATGGCCTGCAAGGCGATCGACGCCGTGATGGAGGCGCAGAAAGACCTGGTGGACATCGTCCACACTTTGCGCCAGGTGTCCCGCACTGAGTAACGTTCAATCAATGTTCGCCGGTGGCGAAGACTACGGTTCCTTCGATTAATCCGACGGTCGCGGGTTCAAATCCCGCTACGGCCAGGTGCCGTGTAGCTCAGCCCGGATAGAGCATCGGAAACCAAATACCGTCGTCAACTCATTCCCCGGCGATGTGGCAAAGGGGTGGAGGAACGGGCAGTTCGCCCAGCTCTCCACTAGTGAATCGCAAACTGAAAGGAGAGCCGACATGGCCCGTCTCAACTTGCTCAATCTCGATTACCGTCCTCTTACGCATGAGGGCGCGCCGGCGCGCAACTTGGTACCGGAGCTTCAGCTCCGTCGTTCGGTGCTTGCCTGCCTGCTCTGGGAATCGCAGTTCTACGAAGACGGAGTGGAGATTGGAGGCCGCCTCACTGAACTTGTCCCGAAGGTCGAGGCCAACCAGGTCGCCGCGCTTGCCGTCGAGGCCCGCGAGCAGATGAAGCTTCGTCACGCCCCTCTGCTCCTGGTCCGTGAAATGGCGCGTCACGCGACGCATCGCCGTCTCGTGGCAGAAACGCTCGAGCGGGTCATCCAGCGGGCCGATGAGCTTGCCGAGTTCGTTGCCATCTACTGGAAGGAGGGCCGCGTGCCGCTTTCCGCGCAAGTCAAGAAGGGACTGGCAGCGGCCTTCCCGAAGTTCGACGAGTACCAACTCGGGAAGTACGATCGCGGCGGCCCCGTCAAGCTGCGCGACGTGCTCTTTCTTTCGCATGCCAAGCCGCGTGACGCGGCGCAGGCGAGCGTCTGGAAGAAGCTCGTCTGGGGACGTCTGGCCACGCCGGACACCTGGGAGGTCGCTCTCTCGGCCGGCGCGGACAAGCGCGAGGTTTGGGAGCGTCTGCTCCGCGAACAGAAGCTGGGAGCGCTCGCCCTGCTCCGCAACCTGCGCAACATGCGTGAGGCCGGAGTGGAGGAGTCGCTCGTGCTTGCTGCGGTCGCCGCGATGAGCGCCTCGCGCGTGCTGCCGTTCCGTTTCCTCGCCGCGGCTCGTTATGCTCCGAACTTGGAGGAAGCACTTGAGAAGGTGATGCTCAAGTCGGTTGCCGAGCAGCCGAAGCTTGCCGGTCGCACCATCGTGCTGGTCGACGTCTCCGGCTCGATGACTGCGCCGCTCTCGCGTCGTTCGGAGATGCAGCGCACCGATGCGGCGTATGGTCTCGCGGTGCTGGTCCGTGAGACTTGCGAGAGGGTTGCCGTTTATTCCTTCTCGGATCGTGTGGTCGAGGTCCCGGCGCGTCGCGGCTTTGCCCTACGCGACGCGATCGATGCCTCGCAGCCGCACAACGGCACTCTGCTGGGCAACGCCGTTGAGTGGCTCAACGAGAACGAGCCCTTCGACCGCCTGATCGTCATCACTGACGAGCAGGCGCATGACCGCGTTCCCTCGCCGAAGGGCAGGGGGTACGTGATCAACGTGGCGTCGTACAAGAACGGCGTGGGCTACGGCAAGTGGACGCACATCGATGGCTGGTCCGAGTCGGTCATCGAGTACATCCGCGCGCTGGAGTCATCGGGGAATGGCTGGGTGAACTGAAGCGGTCTGGTCCGGGCGAAACTCGGGCCAGACTGTAAAAAGTAGACCGGGGCATTTTCTGGAGCAGTCGCTTCCGCCCTCGCTCGGTGGGGCGCCGTGGGCTCTTTGACCAGAGTCGAGTTTGGGCCAAAAGCGCGTCGTTCCCGCGCCGGTGGTTATTCGGTCACCACTCGGGCGGAACTGCCGGCTGCCTGCCAGTTTAAACCCGCCTTCCAAAGCGATTTGGATCGACTGCGTGGGATCGTGGGATTGCTCCGCGACTGGACCCGCCGACTGAGTTTAGCCGAGCTCGCAAAGGCCGATAACGTTTGCCGCACCAGCGTCGCAAAGGTGTTGAAGCAATCCGAAGGCGCTGCACCGAAAACTCCCGTCACTTTCGCGTGCGCATCGTCGATACCGTGCCAAAACCTCCCCACTAAAGCCGACGGAGCGCTCCGGTATCACCGTGAGCCCTCTCGCGTTCGCTGGAATGTCATCGCTGTGCCTCTGTTGACTCGTGCTAGCATCTGAGGTCTATCCGAGGGCAGCCAATGAAGCTCCTTCCCGTGCTCGGTCGCTGGGCTTGCTTTCGAGTTCTGTGTTTTACATCTGTCGCACAAATAGCTTTCCTGTCTTCGGCACAAGTCGATTCCTCCGCCCCCCCTCCGCGTGTACAGTTTCGCGTCACCAAAGAAAACATCACGTTGAAGGTGCCCCTGAGAACCACGACGAACACGCAGAAATCGGTTCGCGTGCAGGTCGAGCTATTGAATCCCGAGAACTTGTTCCGCGCGTCGATCGCCAACGACGTAGTTGTCGGGCCGAGGCAGAAAGAACTGATTGTGGAATTGCCGAAGCCATTCGACAAAGTGCCAGCTCAGGAGATGGGTGAGTTGCATTGGCTACGTCTCCACTACGCGGTACGCGCAAACGATGGTGAGGTTCTTGCCTCGGGGATCGAGGCGTTGCATACCGCGATAACAGATTCGTTCATTTTGACCGCGGCGGCTGGACGCGTGGCGGCGGAAGGACGCTGGTATCAAGTGCCGGTCCACGTGAAGACAACGGACGGCAGGCCCCTGCATGGAGTCCGCGTTCACGGCAAACTTACCTGGGATGCCGATGAAGGTGAACAGAAGCTCGGCGCTGCATCGATCACTAATTCTGAGGGTAACGGTACTTTGCAGTTCCTTATTCCAGGCGCAGTTCATGCCGATTCCGGACAACTCGATGTGCGTGCGCTGCATGGCGTGGTCTCGCGGTCGGTAGAGCACGACGTCTCTTTCCGCGCAGCAAGTTATCTGCTGCTCGATACCGACAAGGATATTTATCAGCCTGGCCAGACACTGCACGCGCGCATGTTGCGGTTCGATTCGAAACGTAAATCGGTGGAGAAGGAACTTCTGGACGTGCGTGTCCTGGATGAGGAGAACACGCTGGTTTCGAGACAGAGTGTTGCAACCGATGCTTTCGGCGTGGCGCACCTGGATTGGTCGATCCCGGCCAATATTCTGCAGGGAAACTACCGGATACGGGTCGGATCCAGCACCGACGGAGATGATGAGAGACGCGGGAGCGTCATCAAATCCGTCCACATCTATCGCTACGATTTACCAAATTTCAGGGTCGCTGCGAAGCCGGACCGCGGATACTACCTGCCTTCGCAGAATGCGGAAGTGGCTATCTCTGGTGAGTATCTATTCGGGAAGCCGTTGACGCGGGGCAAGGTTCGGGTGGTGGAAGAAGAGGAAAGGAATTGGAACTTCCGCAAGCAGAAATGGGAGACAAAGGAAGGACGGGTTCAGAGTGGCGAACTGGATCGGGATGGGCACTTCACGGCGCGATTCGACCTGACCAAGGACCACGAGGACCTCTCCGGCGAGAACGACTACACAAAATTCCGCGACGTTGATTTGGCCGCATACGTAACCGATCTCACCACAGGTCGTACGGAACAACGACGGTTTTCGATACGGGTAACCCGCGATCCGATTCACGTTTACATATTTGGGGAGGCAGCGGCCACGGAGCTGCCGCCTTCCTATTACATTTCGACCTTCTACGCGGACGGGACGCCGGCGCGCTGCAAAGTGCGGCTGAACTCATTTGACGACGACGATGAGCAGTCCGCCAAGCATCCGTTACGCGCAGTTGAGACCAATAAGTACGGACTGGCGAAGGTCGAGCGACTGAAGATCGTCGAAGATGGCGACAACTCGCTCACAGCCCTGGCCGTTGACCAGAAAGGCAGAGTTGGGAGAGGCGTGGAGAGGGTCTACCAGCAAGACATCGGGGTTTTGGAAGTCGTAACAGCGCACGCGATTCACAAGAAAGGCGATCCCATCGAGGTGACGCTGCGAAGTACGCAACCCAATCTGCGTGTGGTTGTGGAAGCGCTGCGAGAGGGCGCAGTACTGGCAACGCAACAGGCGCGGTTGCGGAACGCGCAAGCGTCTTTAGTGTTTCCATACGACGAGCGCTTTAGCGACGAGGTCACGATCGTAGCGTACTCGCTGGAGCAAGAGGCGACCCCATACAGCTTGTTTGAAGGATCAAGCACAGTCTTGTATCCAAAGAATAGACAACTTGCGGTTGCTGTCCAGCTCGACAAAGATGAGCACCGGCCAGGCGAAGACGCCAGGGCGCAATTTGCGGTGCGGCAGCCCGACACAACCGGGGCAGAAAGCGTGCTCGGAGTGAAGATCGTGGACACCGCGGTGGAAGAGCGCGCGCAAACGGACAGCGATTTTGGACAACGTTCTGGATGGAATTCGTGGCGCTGGTCGCTCTGGTCCACGGACAGCCATGCTGGCTTTGGCGGCATCTCCCGCGATGATCTCGACCGGGTTGATCTGAACGAACCAGTGCCAAAAGACCTGGATCTGGTGGCGGAATATGTCTTGCGCTCCTGGGGGCAAGACCTGCCGGAACTGCTGAGCGATACACCCGATCGTACGGCAGCGGAAGTCTTCTCGAAAATTGTGAGCAAACAATTCGAGCCGCTCGAAGAAGGCCTTAAAGAGTGGAATGAGCGCGGTAAACTTCCGCGCAACGAAGCAGAACTTGCGGTTTTGGGCGCGGAGCGTGGAGTGGATGTTCCGAATTTGCGCGATCCCTGGGGGACAGCCTACAGATATGAGCTCCGCTTCGCGGATGCAAGTCATTACTTGAAAGTGATTTCCGCTGGCCCGGATAAACAGTTTGGCACGAGCGACGACTTCACCGCTCGCGAGACGGAACGCAAGTTCTTCCTTTATTACGGCAATCTCCTCGGGCAGGCTACGCGGGAAGTTGGGGACAAAGAGGGGCACTTCATCCGGGATCGCAAAACTCTGCAAGCTGAAATGCTGAAGAGAGGCGTCGATTTCGAGGCTCTGTGGGATCCTTGGGGCAGACCATACGAAACAAGATTCCTGATCTCTGGTTCTTACTACGTGACGCAAATAGTCAGCCCGGGCGAGGATGAGCCGAGAAAAAAAGGGAAGGATACGGGAACGGTTGTGTGGGAAGACAGGGTGGACTATTTCGTGACAGCGCGCCAGCACATCGACCGGGTGCTAACGGCCCATCTGCACGCCGGGGGTACTTACCCCAGGAACGAAGACGAGTTCAAAGCCATCTTGCGCCAGGCGGGCGTGAACCTCGAGGAATTGCGTGATCCGTGGGGCGACCCCTATTACGTGGCTTTCAAGAACGTGGCAGCCTACGGTGACCGACTAACGATCCGGCAGAGCCAAGTCTCCGGCGAACGACTCGGTGAGCCCGTGACGCTGATCCGGAAAGAAGTGCGGGTGATGAGTGCTGGAATGGATAAGCAAGCCGGCACGAATGACGACTTCCAGGTAGCGGGGTATTCGGTGCTGGTATCGGAGCAGAGCGCCAAAGACGACAGGAAGATAAAAGCGCCGGTAGAAATGAACTTGGCCGAGGACACGGGAGCAATAACCGGCACCATCGAAGACCAAACGGGGGCGGTCGTTGCCAACGCGACGGTAGAGGCGGCACGGGAAGGAACAGACGAAAAATTCTCTGCCCGCAGCGACAATAACGGTCGATTCGAGCTCAAGGATTTGAGGCCCGGAACCTATCAGGTGGTGAGCTCGTCGCAAGGATTTCAATCGCTCGCGGTGACCTCAGTGCCGGTACAGGCAAACGCCGTGACGGAAATCAGCTTTCAACTTTCTGTGGGGAGAGCGACGGAGACGATCGAAGTAGCGGCCGAGGCAGTCTCGGTCCAGACTGAAAGCTCATCAGTGGCCGTTGGGCCGCGAGGTTTCCCGAATCTCGCGAAGGTGGCTCCGGGGGCGAGCTTCGGACCGGTCTCCGGCATGATGAGCACACCGCGGTTGAGGCAGGATTTTCCTGAGACGATGCTGTGGGAGCCGACAGTCGTGACAGACCGCCGAGGAAGGGCGCACCTCAATTTCAAACTGGCGGACAACATCACGACCTGGAAGCTGACCGCCGTTGCCTCCACGAAGAACGGCGAACTTGGCCGGGCAGAGAAAGAGTTGCGCGCTTTCCAGCCGTTCTTTGTCGAGCATGATCCGCCGCGAATCCTTACGCAGGGGGATGAGATTGCGTATCCCCTAGTGTTGCGAAACTATCTTGACCATCCGCAGACGCTGAAGGCGTCGATCAAGCCGGAAACGTGGTTCACGTTGCTCGGTCCAGCGGAGCTGCCCGTTACAGTTGAGGCGGGCGACGCCGCTCGCGCCGTATTTCGTTATCGTGCCGTGAAGGCTGTCACGGACGGCAAGCAGCAGGTGAGCGCGGCAAACACGGAGATCAGCGATGCGGCGCGAAAACCCGTCGACGTTCATCCGTTTGGACGCCCGACGACGGTGACAGCAACCAGCGTCATGGATAAGAGAGGTTCTCTGACACTGCAAGTGCCGGAAGACGCGATCACGGGGTCGGTGCGAGCAAGAGTGAAAATCTATCCCAATCTTTTGGCGCATGTGGTCGAGAATCTGGAGGCCGGCTTGGAAAGGCCGAACGGATGCGGCGAACAGACAATCTCCTCGACCTACCCGAGCCTGCTGATTACCGAGGCTTATGCCGCGTCTGAGAACAAGCCGGCGGTCGCCCTCAAGGCGCAGCGCTACCTGATGGCGGGATACGAGCGTCTCCTGCGGTATCAAGATCTTTCGGGCGGCTTCACCTACTGGGGCCACGGAGACCCGGACGTTGCACTCACCGCTTATGCAGTGGAGTTCCTGCATCACGCTGCGCGTTTCATCCAGGTCGATAACAGCGTTATACAGCAAGCTGAAAAGTGGGTATTGGGACAGCAGGGCACGGACGGGGCGTGGCGCGGTCATTGGGATAAGAGCGACAGAGAAGCTACGCTTCAGACCGCTTACGTTGCAGAGATGCTGAGCGTCGTCGAAGACAAGGATGGGCCAACGCCGAACCTGCAACCCGGTCGAGAGAAGGCGCTGTTCTTCTTGGCAGCGCACCGCGACCTGATCGACGAGCCCTATGTAATCGCGAGCTACGCATTGGCAGCGAAGGCCGCTGCCAACGACCGTGAGTTCACTGGACTGCTCGCCTGGTTGCGCAAGAACGTCCACTATGAAAGCGACGCAGCTTATTGGGCATTGGAGCGAAATACGCCGTTCTATGGTTGGGGACGCGCGGGTCGTTTGGAATCCACGGCTTTAGCGTTACGCGCGCTGGCTGCTTCCGGAGACGCGAATGGTTCTGACCGGGAACTTATAAACCATGGGCTGCTGTTCCTCTTGCGCGGCCAGGACAAAGACGGTATGTGGTATTGCGGCCAGACGACGGTCCACGTGCTGAAGTCTCTGTTGAGCATGGTGACAGCGCGAGGCCGCGAGTCGGGCGCCAAGCTGTCCGTGCGGGTCAACGACAAAGACATCCCTGCGATCGACTTGCCAGAGGGACAAGCGGTGGTCGCGCCGATCGAAGCGGACATCACAGAATTCGTCAAAACCGGTGAGAATCGCTTGGAAGTGGCCACGTCCGGCGAGGGCATGATTGGTGTTCAGTTCGTTGCGGAGTCGTATGTGACATGGAAGGACGATGCGACCACAACTGCGAACTCGGAGTCCAACACGGGCAGCACGCTGAAGTTCGCAGTGGCCTATTCGACGACGCAAGCGACGACCGACGACAGGATCGAATGCCGGGTTCGAGCCGAGCGGATTGGATATCGCGGATACGGCATGATGCTCGGCGAGGTCGGCCTACCCCCAGGAGCTGAGGTGGATCGTGAGAGTCTGGAACTTGCTCTGAGGGGCAACTACTCGGTGTATCGCTACGACGTTTTGCCGGACCGCGTGATCCTTTACATGTGGCCGACCGCCGGGGGATCGGAGTTTGCATTTCAGTTTCGACCCCGGTTCGCTATGCGGGCGGAAAGCGCTCCGTCGCTACTCTACGACTACTACAATCCGGAAGCCTCGATGACGGTGAAGCCGTCGCGTTTTGAGGTGACGCAGGGGAAAGAGTCCCAGCCCTGATTGTGACATCGGATGTTACCCAAGAGCTGATGTTCGGGAAAACAGCCGATCACGATTCTGACAGATTCTCCAAGCGCGTCGCTCCATACCCTGGCGCTCAGGTAAGGCCGCATCGCTTTCTCCGCTGTCTCATCCAATCCTCCATGGGCAACGGATTAGCCGTTTCGGTACTGGATCTGGTGGGCATGCGATCAGGAGAGTCCGCTGGCAGTGCAATCGCCCGGTCGGTAGACCTGGCGCAGCATGTGGAGCAGTGGGGATACAAACGCTACTGGCTGGCGGAACATCACTCCATTTCTGGGCTCGCGTGCTCCGCCACGCCGGTTTTGATTGGGCATGTGGCGGCAGGGACAGAGACGATTCGTGTGGGTAGCGGTGGAGTGATGCTGCCGAACCATGCGCCGCTGGTGGTCGCGGAACAGTTTGGCACACTGGAAGCGTTGTATCCGGGGCGAATCGATCTGGGTCTCGGACGTGCTCCGGGCGGCGACTTGCAAACGATGCGGGCGCTACGACGCGATTCGCAGCAAAGTGGGGAAGATTTTCCGGCGCTCCTCGATGAACTTCAGACCTACCTCGGACCGGAAAAGCCGGGGCAAGCAGTCAAAGCAATTCCCGGACAGGGGAGCAATGTGCCGATCACTTTGCTGGGGTCGAGCGGATTCAGCGCGCAACTGGCAGGGATGCAAGGGCTGCCATTTGCATTCGCGGCGCATTTTGCCCCTGAGTATCTGTATGCAGCGGCTCAGCTCTACCGCGAGCACTTTCGGCCAAGCGAGGTATTGCGGACGCCGTACCTGATCGTAGCGGTGCAGGTGATAGCGGCGGAAACGGATGCGGCAGCCCAGAGATTGTTCACGACACCACTGCAGCGATTTCTGCGACTGATCCGACATCAGCCAGTGGAATTATTGCCCCCGGTGGACTCCATGGAGGGGCTGTGGCAGGAAGGGGAGCGGGCGGCCGTGCGGAGCAGACTGGGAGCGGCGATTGTGGGATCGAACGCGACAGTGAAGGCGGGGCTGGAGAAACTGGTGGGTGACACCGGTGCCGATGAGGTGATCGTTGTGACTGATACCTATGAGCATGAAGACCGACTGCAGTCGTATCGGCGAGTGGCAGACGTTGCCACGATGATCGAGGCGAACCGAGGGGCGGCTGTCGGAGCCTGAACGCTCGCCGACCGTAGAATCACCAATGCGTAATACTGCTCAAATCCGTTCGTTCCCAGGATCTTCATTTCCCAACTAAAGGGCCGCTCCCCCGATTCAGTCTCGAATGACGAGGTAAACCTCAACGCCTCCGACCATGGCCGCTTCGCGACGTTGACCTCGGGCACGATCAGGCGCTTCACCTTCGTTCGGCGGGCCTCAATGGCGATCGGCAACGCGCCACGCACACTGCGCAGGCTGCCGTCCAGGGAATGCTCGTTCACACAGAGCGCGTCGGGATCTCCTTCTTATTCAGACCGCCACGGAGTGATGCCGAGAGCCATTGGAAGATCAAAGCCGGTGGCTTCCTTCCGGATGTCGGGAGGCGGCAGATGAATGGTGATCTGGGTAGGTGGACTGTCATAGCCGCAGTCTTTCAGCGCCGCGCGGGACGCGGTCGCGGCTTTCGCGGACGGGACAGCGCTCAGGGTTTTATAAACCATAGGGACACCAGTAGGCACAGGAAGGGGCGAACGCGGATGGGAGATTCCTGCCGACCTCATCGCCGGTTACCGTGATGGAACGGGATGGAACGTTCTGTCGTTAACAGGCGAGTTCGGTGCTACGCTAGGGGCAATCTGGCGGAATCGAGGACTGTTGGTCAGAATCCCTTTCGTGCCTGAGGAGCCCCAATGCCCGACGAAGGTCCCACGTCAAACCGCCTGGAACGCGAAGAGAGCCAATTGTGGCGATGGGCGCTCGGCCTGCTCGTTTTACTTGCAGCGGCAGTGGCGGCATTGTCGTGGGAACAACTGAAAGACCTTCCTTACCGGCTGTGGGCAATTCCCGCCGGCCTTTTCTTGCTTGCCATCTTGTTTGCCACCTATGCTTTCGGGCGCAAGCGTGAGGTTTCCGAGCTCAAGCAGATTCTTAAGGGCTTTCAGAATCAAGCCGGAGTCACACCCTCGGAAGAGCAACTGGATCAGTTGGGCCAGTTGATCATGCGTTCCCAGCGCAACTTCAAAGAGCTGATCGATTCTCTGGATGACGCGGCGTTCGCTGTCTCACTCGATGGAACCCTGAAAACGGTAAACCGGCGAACCGCGGAAACTCTCGGCGCTCCCTATTCCGAGCTGGTTGGCCACAAACTTGAGGAATTCCTGGGCGCGCCGTTGCGTGCCGAGGCATCCGGGAGCATGGAACGGTTTCTGGAGAAGCGGAACTGGTCGGGAGTAGTCGAGGTCCACCTTAAGAACGACCTGCGGCGGCTTTACTACGACTGCGTAGTCAACGCCATCGTCAAGGCCGACGATGTGACCGGGGCCAGCGTGATGGCGCGCGACATCACCGGTCATCGGGAGAAGGAGCAGCGCTTCACGAAGTTGTTCGAATCTCTGGAGGAAGGCGTGTACATCAGCACTCCGGAAGGGAAACTGCTCGAAGTGAACCCGGCGCTGGTGTCAATCTTGGGATATGACAGCAAAGAAGATTTGTTAAACCTGCCGCCCGAGCAACTGAGTGTTGCTGCTGGCGGGGAGCCAGTGCTTGGACGCACCGGAAGCCAGAGCGGCCGCACTCGCACTCGAGAGCTGCGGCTGAAAAGAAAGGATGGCGGATTCGCGGTCTGCGTGGATACATCGACCGGGGTGATGGAAGAGGGGCGGCTTGTCCGCTACCAGGGCACGCTGGTGGACGTCACGGAGAAGCGCGCGCTGGAGCGGCAATTGCGCCGGCAGGAAGAGTTCCGCCAGCGCCTGCTGGAAAGCTTTCCCGATCTAATTCTGGTGCTCGATATGAAGGGACAATACACGTTCGTGAGTCCGCGCATAAGCGAGCTCCTCGGGTACGGGCCAGAACACCTCGTAGGCAAGAACGTCGATGACGTGGAGAATACGTCACCCGAACTGGCCACCCTCTACCGGACCGTCGCAACCGGAAAGAGTTCGCGGACCTCATGCGAATACGGATCCCGGCACCGCGACGGCAGTTGGCGCACCATGCTGGGCATGGCGAGTCCACTGCTGGATGCCGAAGGCAAACCAGCGGGCGTGATCATCTCCGTTCGTGATGTGACGATGGAGAAGAAGCTGGAACAGCAGATTATTCAGAGCGAACGTCTCGCGGCCATGGGGCAGATGATCGGCGGCTTCGCCCACGAGCTCAATAATCCCCTGACCAGCATTCTGGGCATGGCGGAACTGCTGCAGGAAGGCGGTGTCAGCGAAGCCGCTCGCAAACAAATCGGCATTCTGCACCAGCAGGCGCGGCGCGCGGCCGAAATCGTGCAGAACCTGCAATACTTCGCGAGGCCGCCGGCCCCGGGAAAGAGCCAGGTCAATCTGAATGAACTTGTGCAGCGCACCGTGCAGATGCAAGCGTATCCGCTGCGCAAAAGCAACATCACGGTGGACTTTCTCCCAGAACCGTCGATACCCGCCGTCGTGGCCGATCCCAATCAGTTGATGCAGGTGTTCTTGAACCTCCTGCTGAATGCGGAACAGGCGATCCGCGATAGCCGCGAGCGAGGCACGATTCGTGTGCGCATCGGACGCAATCCCGACTCGGTATGGGTCGTCTTTCAGGATGATGGTCCAGGAATCGCACCCGAAAACTTGACGCACATTTTTGATCCGTTCTTTACCACCAGGCGGCCCGGCCGCGGGACCGGCCTCGGCCTGAGCATCTGCAAGACCGTCCTGCGCGAGCATGGAGGCAACATCGAAGCCGCCTCAGCCCCGGGTGGAGGCGCAGTCTTCACGATCACGCTGCCGGTGGGTACAGCAGTTGCGGATTCGCCCGCAGGTGAAGCAACCGGACGGAACTAAGACGCTCCCCAAACGAGTTGGCCAAATGTCGAATTATAGGCGCGTGCTTTTACTTGCCTGCGCTCTTGGTTTTGGTTTGGCTCACGCTTTCCGTCGACGAGTCTCGCCCCCGAAGAAACTCAATACGTTCTCACGAATCTCACCAGCAGCACCGTTGCGTTGCGAATCGAGCAGAAACGCGCTACACCGCAGATGCACCAGGCTTTCGAGAGCATCCTTGCCCAAAAGCAGAAGATCGGCGGCCTCGATCAACAAATATCCCAACGCGAGCAGGAAATATCCCAGCTCACCAACGACCAAAATCGCCTCCGCGAAAACATGAAAGCGCTAAAAGGCAGTGTCGAGGAGAAAGCATGGACCCGGCGCTACACCGGCCAACTGAACGCCCAGGAAGACCGCTTCGCCAGTCATCGCAAGGACATCGCGGACAGCAAAACGCAGCGTGATCAGGCACAGCAGGAACTCGAACGCATGGTCTTGGCGATTAATTTGGACGAGGGCTTCGAACGGCCGTTACCGCTCCACCGCCATCGCCACCGCATTCCCTCCGCCCAAACACAGCGCCGCAATCCCGCGGTGCACGTCGCGGCGGATCATCTCGTAGATCAAGGTGACAAGCACGCGTGCTCCACTAGCCCCGATCGGATGTCCCAAAGCCACCGCGCCTCCGTTCACATTGAGGCGGTTCATATCGAGCCCCAATTCGCGGATCACGCCCAAGGCCTGCACCGAGAATGCCTCGTTCAATTCGTAGAGATCGACATCTTCTTTCTTCCACCCTGTCTTCTCCCAAATCTTCTGCACGGCCCCAACCGGAGCCATCATGACCCACTTCGGCTCGACTCCACTGGTCGCCTGCGCAACAATGCGTACCATCGGCGTCGCGCCCAGTTCTTTCGCGCGCGCGGCACTGGTCACGACCAGCGCAGCTGCGCCGTCATTCACTCCGGGAGCGTTGCCAGCAGTAACGGTGCCATCTTTCCTGAAGGCCGGCTTGAGCGCGCGCAGCACTTCGATGGTGGTGTCCTCGCGCGGCCCTTCGTCCTTATCAAAGATTACGGCCTGCTGGCCCTTTTTCTTAGCCGGGATTTCGACAGGAACAATCTGGGACTTGAAGCGGCATTCCTTCTGTGCGGCCACCGCTTTGCGGTGCGAGTTGACGGCGAACTCGTCCTGCTCTTCGCGGGTAATGCCGTATTTTTCGGCAACGTTCTCCCCCGTCAGCCCCATGTGATAGTCGTTATAAATGTCCCACAGTCCATCGTGCACCATGGAGTCGACCAGTTGTCCGTTGCCCAGGCGGTATCCCTTGCGCGCGTTCGGCAGGAGATAGGGCGCGTTGGTCATGGACTCCATTCCCCCGGCGACGACGATGGAGCTGTTGCCGGTTTCGATGGCCTGCGCCGCAAGTGCGACCGCTTTCAATCCTGAGCCGCATACCTTGTTGATTGTCATGGCACCCACCTCGGGTGCGAGTCCGCCGAATAGCGCCGCTTGCCGCGCTGGATTTTGACCAAGTCCGGCAGAGATGACGTTGCCCATGATGCACTCGTCGACTTGCTCCGGCTGCAGATCTGCCCGCTTGACCGCTTCGCGCACCGCGATCGCGCCTAATTGTGGAGCGGCGATATCGCTCAAACTTCCCTGAAATTTTCCGATTGGCGTGCGGCATCCCGCGATGATTACAACCTCATTAGATCCGGCCATGGTTGCGCTCCCTAGTCTCTTTCGACGCGCTCTTCAGACGCGCTCCTTCAAGCGATCGTCGGTGAAAATCGTCTCTCATTATAGATGGCGGAAAGCTTCGCGAGGGTTCGCGCCGCGCAATCCGCAAGCATCGCAGCGAGCGTTTTTTTGCAACGCGCGAGCGGCCCGACACAACGTGATGGGAGATCACGGGAGAGTGAGTTGTGATGGCGCGCGCACTTTTTCTTCGTGTGCGAGTCGCGCATGTGACTTTGGTGCGTCGGTGCATGCGTCCGTTCCGATCATTTTTCTCTTGACTTCGTTCTGCGTTGACTCTATACATTCAATCAGTTGCAACAGAAGACCGTTGCGAAATTCCATGAACAATGGAAAGGGAGAATAGATCCATGGCAACCAAAAAGAAAGCAAAGAAGAAAAGCAGCAAAAAGCACTAAGCAACTGCAACAGGCAACGACAAAGGGGACGCGATGAGCGTCCCCAAAGTTTTTTTACCGTGCTTTCAGATGACCGATGGAGTGCCGGGCGTCCCGCCCGGCGGACGCGCGAGACGCGTCACTCCTCTTCTAATTCACGCGAAGCCTCGATTTCTTCTGCGGCGCTGCGACCATCTTCTCCGTCGCCGGACAAAGATTGCGATAGGGGCAGAACGCGCAGTGATACTTGGGATTCGCAGCAAACTCCCCGCGCGCGATTCCGTCTGCCACCTTTTGCACGCGCAATTTGGCTTCTTCCAGCTCTGCGTCAGTCCGCGTCGTGCAGACGGCCGTGTTGTTTTCGAGGCTGTAGAGGACAAGGCGGTCGGCGTGTTTTCCCAACGTCTCCCGCGCCGCCAGCGCATACAAGGAGAGTTGCAGGCTCTCGTCGGCATCCTCTTGTGAACACGGCTTGCCCGTCTTGTAATCCACGATGGTCACGGTGTCCGGCCCGGTGCGATCCATGCGATCCACGCGCCCCGTCAATTTTGACGACCCCACCTGCAATTCAAACCTGTGCTCGGTCTCAATAATGTCGGGCGGTGGCCCGCTTCGCGCAACCTCAAAGAACTGCCGCAACTGCTCCATTCCCTGCCGCAGATAGAGCTCGTACTGATAACGATCGGCAATGCCCGCACCCGCCAGATCAGCCCGAAACAGCTCGATCAAGTCATCGTCGCTCATCTCGCGCTGATAGCGTTGCGCATCGTAGAAAGTGTGCAACACTCGGTGCATGGCTGCTCCGTAATGGAGCGCGGCGGCGACATCGCGCGGCAGGTTCCACTCCCGCTCGAGCTTGAAGCGCAACGGACACGTTTCGTAAGTCCCGATAGACGATGCGCTCAGGCCGGTGCCGAAGCTCGCGGAAGGCGGCATCATCAGCCACGTAGCCACATTCGAATGCTCCAGAGCGATTCTCTGTTCCTCTTCCGCAAACAAAGTGTCTTGCACGGCCGCTGCCGAGTGCGTTGACCAGAACTTCCTGTAAGGCAGACTGCCCATAAACTCCCGCAGGAACTTGTTTGGCCTCGTATCCTTGCCCGTGCCCTGTTTCGCATAGATCGCAAGCGTGTCCTTGGCGCGCGTCATGGCCACATAGAAAAGCCGGCGCTCTTCCTGTTCGTGCAACGATTTGTCGGGTATCGAAGACGCACCCGACGTGCGCAACTCCGCCGGAAAAGCAATCAGCGGCTCATGGTAACTGCATGGAAACGAGGTTGACGAACCCCGCATCACCGCGACGTGCCGATACTCGAGCCCTTTCGCGGCATGTGCCGTCAAGAGTTGCACCGCATCGCCCGGGCAGCGCGGAAGTGCAATTGAGCCTCGCGCCTCCACAAAATAATCGAGGTACTCGAGGAATTCGGCAGGCTTCCCGGTTTCGGTAGTGGTTTTCTTATGCCACTCTTCCACAAACGTGAATAAGGCCAGCACCATCGCCGACCGCGGCAATTCGAAGTGCCGGACTACAAGATTCGCCGCATAGTCCGCCCGGGCTCCATCCATCTCCACCTCCCGGTGCATCTTCTCTACGCTCTCCAATACCGCTGCGCCGTTCGGCAGCTTTCCCAACACGACGCGGAGATCGAGTTCGTCCCGCCGCACCGCCTTCATCGCCGCCCGCAATTCCATGGGGTTGATGCCAAACTGCGGCAGCGCCGCCACGCGAAACAGGCTCGCCGCATCATTGGGCGATACCGCCGCGCTTAAGCACGCCAGTACATCGCGGACTTCGGGCGTATCGAGAACGTCCAGACCTTCGATAGAGAATGGGATGCCCCGCTCCGCAAGTTCATGCACCAACTGATCGCGATGGCTGTGCTGGCGATAAAGCACTGCAAAATCGCTCCACTTGCAGCGCTGCTCCCGGTGCTTCTTCTGAATCCGATAGGCGAGATCGGCGGCCTCCACTTCCCTGCTCAACCACGTAACGATTTCGACGAGCGGCGCTACGGTGCCGTCGCCTCGCTGCGCTGCCTCCTCATCGCGCAGCGATGCGAGGGGAGTCCGCTGATAAGAAATCGAATTTTGCGCCTGTGCGAACACCTGAGGGTTCTCCCCCACAATGCCAAAAGCGCAGCGCAGGATTGGCGTGAGCGAGCGCCGATTCTTTTCCAGGGCCACGACTCGCGCCCCGGGAAATTTCTTAGCGAACAGGGTGAACGCTTCGCTCGAAGCGCCCCGGAACTGGTAGATCGCCTGATCCGGATCACCCACGACAAAAACGTTCGCCTCCGGCCCGGCAAGCAGCGAAAGAATTTCGACCTGGGCAAAATTCGCGTCCTGGAATTCATCCACCAGCAGGAAGCGAGTGCCGAGCCGTTCTTTTTCGAGGAGCGCAGGATCATCCTTCAGCAACTGATACGCGTTGGTAATCATATGGCCGAAGGTGCCCAGGTTCTTTACCCGAAGTATGTCTTCCACGGCAGCGAAAACGCGAGCAATCTCCTGGCAGCGCTCCAAGATCTCGACATCCTCCATCTCCACATGCCTTTTCGAGCGGGCAACCCGAGGAAACGGGACTTCGCCGCGCGCAATGCGCTCGACATAGCGCGCATACTCCGCCGGGCCGACCAGTTCGTCCTGGCAACGACGCATGAACTCGAGCAGGTTGTCGAGGAACTGGCCAACGTTGGCAGCGCGCACAAAGTGCTTGAGACGCAGATCGCGGATCCGGCGTCGCAAGAACACCCAGAGATCCTTCTCGTCGAGCACACCGAAGCCGGCGCCGCGGCGGTGGAGCAGTCCGTTGCACCAGGCATGGAAGGTGCAGGTCTGCAGGCCGTCGATGGCGGTACCCTTCAGTTCCTCTCGCACGCGAGCCTTCATCTCCGCCGCGGAGTTATCGGTATAGGTGAGCGCAAGAATTTCGTCAGGGCGGGCGTGACCCTCGCGGATGAGGTTGGCCACGCGCTGTGTGAGCACGGTGGTCTTCCCCGTGCCCGCCCCGGCAATCACCAGCATCGGACCATGAACGTGTCCAATCGCTTGCTGCTGGCGTTCATCGGGGAGGATCTTCGTCGCAGGTAAGACAGTCGAAGCCACTTGAGAACTCACTAGCCGGAGAATATCAGAGCTGGTTGTGGAAGGCGGTAGCTGGCTTCGAAAAAACTCTGCGCTAGCCGACCGCTTCGTCTGTAGAGACGGGGCTGGCAACTTCTCAGACTGCTGAAAAGCGGCAGTCCGCTCCGCCTTCGTGGTTGTGCTTCGTATCAGGACATCGCTTCCGCGATGCCGACCATTCTCCGAACCAAAGCAGAATCCCGCCCCGAAGGGGCGACCGAACTTAGCCCAGCGCTTCAACCGCAAGAGCAGTCGCAACAATCGCCGCCGTCTCCGCTCGCAGAATTGTGTCGCCGAGCGAGGCCGCAACCCATCCGGCTTCGTAAAACCACGACAGTTCCCCGTCAGCCCATCCGCCCTCCGGGCCCACGGCGAGCGTCATTTCGTCTCCGGTTTCGCCTCCGAACGAGTGGGACGGCAAAATTTCTCCCAGCCGAGGTTCCCCGTCTGATCCCGCGAGCGACTCGGCGAGAACGACACGCAGCGTGTCGGCGGCTAGCACCCCGTCGCCCTCAAGATCTTTCAATTTGACTGGTGCTGCAATTTCAGGCGGCGCAGACCTCCGCGACTGTTCACTCGCCTGACGAACAATACGTTGCCAGCGTTCCCGGCGCTTCACAGCCGCACTGGCTAAATGAGCATCCGTCCGCCGGGCGATGACAGGGATGATGCGAGCGACCCCGATTTCTGTGCATTTCTCGATCGCCCAATCCATGCGGTCAAATTTGAAGATGGCGAGCGCCAGCGTGATCTTCGGCGCGGCCGACCTTAGCCGAAGGCGTTGCTTCGCGCCAAGCGCGAACTCGATGCGATCGTAGGAAATCGTAGTGATTGTCCCGCGGCGAACATCTTCGCCGGTCGCGATGTCAAACTCCTGCCCGACCTCGGCGCGCAGGACGCGAGCAAGGTGCGCAGCGTGCTCGCCCACCAGAGCGGCAGTGTTTCCAGTTACCTCGTCGGCCATCCAGCGTCGGCGCGTCATTGTTGAGTTCTCAGTTCTCAGTAAAAACTGCTTACATCGAATATGCGATCAAGAAGTTTGAGTCTTTACTGAGAACTGAGAACCGAGAACTTTCCTAAACAAACATGTCCTTCACCCGCCCCATGAGCGACCGGTGCTGCGGTTTGTTTTCCACCGGAGACAGTTCTCCCAGTTCGGCCAATAGTTCGCGCTGGCGTTTACCCAGCTTCCCGGGCGTCTGTATTCGTACCTCGACGAAAAGATCGCCTTTGCCGTGTCCATTGAGCACTGGCACGCCTTTATTCCGGATGCGAAACGATGTTCCCGACTGCGTGCCTTCGGGAACTTTCAGCTTATGTTCTCCCTCCAGCGTCGGAACCATAATCTCCGTACCCAGGGCAGCTTGCGGAAACGAGATCGGAACCACGCAGTGCAAGTCGTTGCCCTCGCGCTCAAAGAAGGCGTGCTCTTTGACGTGCAGGACAACGTACAAATCGCCCGCCGGCCCTCCGAACGCGCCCGCTTCGCCCAGGCCGGTGAAACGAATTCGTGTGCCGTCCTCCACTCCCGCGGGCACCTGGGCTTCGACCACCCGCTCGCGCAGCAAACGGCCTTCGCCTTTACACTTCGGGCAGGGATCGGTGATTACGCTGCCCGCGCCCTGGCAGGTTGGGCAGGTTCGAGCAATGCTGAAGAAGCCTTGCTGATACCGGACCTGGCCTCGCCCATTGCATGACCGGCACGGAACCGAAGCCTTGCCGGGCGCCGCACCGTTCCCACGGCAAGCATCGCAGGTCTCATGGCGGCGGACATTCACTTGCTTATCGGTGCCGAAGACCGCTTCATCAAATTCAAGATGCAGGTCTTCGCGAAGGTCAGCTCCGCGCTGGGCGCGGCTGCGGCGACGTCCGCCCTGGCCGAACACGTCGCCAAAACCGAAAATGTCGCCGAAGATGTCGCCGAAATCCTGGAAGATAGCGGGATCGAATCCGGCCGGACCTCCGCTGCTGCCGCCCACGCCAGCGTGCCCGAAGCGGTCATACAGCGACCGCTTCTCGCCATCCGCGAGGATGGCGTACGCTTCCGTGATCTCCTTAAACTTGTCCTCCGCCTCGGGATTGTTAGGATTGCGGTCAGGATGCCACGTCATCGCGAGCTTGCGGTAAGCGCTCTTGATTTCAACCTCGGTGGCCGCGCGGGTGACACCGAGGACTTCATAAAAATCGCGTTTTGTGTTAGCGGCCAGAAACTCCCCCAATCGTTAGTCGTTGCAATTAGTCTTCGTAGAGACCGGGCTTGCCCCGTCTCGGACTGCTGACATACTCGCTGGAATCTCCGGAAGGAGGCTTCCGCCGCGCCACCAGAGCCAATAAAGACAAGGGCTCTAGCCCCTGCGCATCCCGTCCTTATCCGCGCACATTGCGAGCGACCCGCACCATCGCAGGACGCAGCAGCCGCTCCTTATACCTGTAGCCGCGCTGCAATTCGTCGAGGACGTGGTGATCCGGCACTTCGCTCGTATCCACCATTTCAACCGCTTCGTGAACCCGCGGATCGAAAGCCTGCCCCACCGAAACAATCGGCTGCACTCCGATTTTCTGCAGCGCATCCTGGAACTGACGGTAGATGAGCTCAATGCCATTGCGGAAGTCATTCGAATTGGAATTGGAGCTGGAGTTGGAGTCGCCGCCAGCTTTTAACGCCCGCTCAAGACTGTCGAGGATCGGCAGAAAGGTCTTGATGACGTCGGCCGCGGCGAATTCGCGGAATTCCTGCTGCTCGCGCACCGCGCGCTTGCGGGCATTATCGAACTCCGCCTGCAGACGCGCCAGACGATCAAGAAGCGCGTCGCGCTCGGCCCTGAGCTTTTCCGTGTCCGACGCGGCACCGTCGTCCGCTGCCTTGCCGGTAATCGAGATGGGCCCAGTTTCTTCGTCTTCCGCGGCTGGAAGCTCCCGATCCAGATCCAAATTCACTTCCGTCTTTCCATTTCCCTTAGCCATACCGCGAATTACTCCGATTCATTCAAAAGTTTGTCAAACAGTCGCGCGATATACGACACCGCCGACATCGTGTGTTGATAATCCAGCCGCGTAGGCCCAATCACCGCCAGCGACCCCATCACCTCGCCGCCAACTCGAGCCGGCGCCCCAATCAGCACGAAATTCTGCAAATTCGAGGCAGGCAGAGCCTCGTCGAGCCCAATGACCACGCGCACCGCTTCCTGACGCGTGTCGAGATAAGCGGCCAGCAGCTTTACAACTTTCTCCTTCTCCTCAAGCGTGCGGAGCATATCCTGCAAACGCGAGCGATCCTCGCTGCCTGTCACGTTGTTCGTAACGAGGTTCGCCGCGCCTTCCACAAACACCGCCTGCCTGTCGTCGCTCGAAGCCAACGCCCCCTGCTGGTAGAGCTGCTCGATCGACTTCATCAGCCGGTCATACTCGCTCCGTTCCTGTTCGATGCGGCGGGCAAGCTCGGCGCGCATGTCGTCCATCGTCCAGCCGCGAAAATTTTCATTGATGTAGCGCGCCGCCAAGTCGAGATCGGATTGCGGAATATCCAGCCGAAGCACCCGATCGCGCACCACTCCCGAACGCGCCACCACCACCGCCAGCACTTTCTGATCGCTAAGCCGCGAAAAATAAACGTGATCAAGCGCGTTCCGCGGTCCGCTGGTAGCCACCGTGACCCCGACGCTGTGCGAGATCAGAGAGAGCACATGCGAGGTGCGCTCCATGAACTCCTCCACGTCGGTGACGCCGGTCAAAGTGTCCTGAATAATGCTCTGATTCTCGTGCGAGAGATGCGCCTCCCCACTAAGCTGCTCGACATAATAACGATAAGCCTCCGCCGTAGGAACGCGCCCCGCCGAAGCGTGCGGCTGCTCCAGAAATCCCGCGTCAGCCAGATCCGCCATCACGTTCCGGATCGTAGCCGCACTCAGCCCTTCGCGGCTGGAGCGCGCAAGCGTGCGCGACCCCACTGGCTCTCCGCTGGCGATGAACGTCTCGACGATCGCGGTCAGGATTTCCCGTTCCCGCCCGCCCGCTGGTCCAGCTGGCATATCTACCTGAGACGGGGCCGAAGCGCCCCATTAAATTCTTTAGATGCAGTGGCTTAGATTAAGATTCCGCCACTCCTAAATGGAATTCTAGGGAGCGCTGGCGAGGGTGTCAAGGATGCCCCGTTCCCTTCTCCCGTTAAGGATGTGCGGAGCCGCTCGTTTGCACTTCCGCCTTCTTCCCCATCATCCGCACATGCCCCTCTCGCCGAAGCAACATGCAAATTCTTGGGAACCATTTCGTTCTCTCGGAGCAATTTAGGTAAAATCCCTGTTCTGATCCCATGCGCAATCGATCAAAACAAGTCGGCGGACCGACAAACGCGCCGGCAAAAGCGAAATACATCGCCATCAACGCTTTCCTGATCTTTCATATTGTGGCGATTGCCTGCTGGTGTCTCCCCATAGACAGCCCGTTAATCACGCTTTGCAAGGATCGGGTGCGACCCTATTTTCTGTGGTCCGGACTATTTCAGGCCTGGGATATGTTCTCCCCGATACCCAAAGCAGCGAACACCTATGTCGAAGCCACCATTGTTTTCAAAGACGGATCCAGAACAACCTGGCCCTTCCCGAGAATGGAGCAACTCAGCCTGACCGAGCGCTACTTCAAGGAACGCTACCGCAAGTATGCGGAGAACCTCCCGCTGGATCAAAACGACGCGTTGTTGCCAGATGCGGCACGCTACATCGCGCGTCTGAACAGCACGCCCTCGCATCCGGCAAGAACCGTCATGCTGGTCCAGAAGTGGTCGTTCATTGTTCCCCGCGCCGATGGCTCCTACATTCCCGAGCCCTGGGGACAGCATATTCTCTACGGCTATGGCGTGAAGCCCGAGGATTTGCAGTGAGACTCAGGTCCTTGTCTGAAGCGTGGAATGCTTTCTTCTTCGCGCCACAATCGCCGATACCCATTGCATTGTTTCGCATCGCATACGGTTTGCTGGTCAACGCTACTCTTACCTTGCTGCGGCCGGACTGGCTGACCTGGTATGGCCCCCACGCATGGGTAAGCCTGTCTACCATGCATACGCTTGAGCCAGGCACGCGCCTGAACTTGTTCGCAGTCATTCCGCAAACCGATGCCTGGATCAATGCGCTCTTCTGGATATTCCTGGGATCGGCCATCCTCCTAACCATCGGCTTCCTGACCCGCCTCAACAGCCTGCTGGTTTTTCTTTGCCTCGCCTCGATCCATCAAAGGAACGTTTACATTCTCCATGGTGGTGACACGTTCTTGCGAGTCGCCGGATTTTTCCTGATCTTCGCACCCGCTGGGGCGGCTCTCTCCATAGACCGTCTCATTCGCATCCGGCGCGGGAAGGAAGACGCCGGCATCCAGCCGCGTAGCCCCTGGGCGCAACGCATGATTCAGTTCGAATTAGCGCTCGTCTATTTCGCGACTTTCTGCGCAAAAGTGAAGGGAGCCCCCTGGCTGCAAGGAACCGCAACGTACTACGTGCTTCATCTCGATGAGTTCAAGCGCTTCCCCATACCCTCGTGGTTTCTCCACCCGCTAATGCTCAAGCTGGAGAGCTGGTCGGCGCTCGTCCTGGAATTTTCCCTGGGTGTCCTAATTTGGGTAAAGGAACTCCGCTACATCGTACTGACGCTCGGATTGCTGTTTCATCTCAGTCTCGAATACTCCCTAAACATCCCATTGTTCCAGTGGGACATTCTGTCGGCCTACATCTTGTTCATCGATCCAGCTGACCTAACGCGCGCTTGGGATTGGCTGCGAACACGCACGGCTGTACACCGGCTGGACCAGTAAGGCCACTGAAAGATCTGGGCGGGGCAGCCCACATCTCCTTGGGGGGGGGTACATTACGAAAATAGCTGGGGGTGCTCCCCTTCTCGCGCTTTGAAGCCGTGAAAAAAACGTAAAATAGTGCGCGCCGTCGCGCCTGTTCCACCCGGCTCGACGTGGTTTCCGGATCCGGTTCTCCCATCTCTCGAACCCGGCGCCGCGGGTCGCGCCCACGCGGCTCTTAGAGCAATCTCACGTCTTCGCGTCGGTCGAGATATACTTCGCGAGCGAGGGACAAGGAAGGGGCCACGCGGCCCAACCCATGCCTGAAGAAAAGTCTGCCTCTCCGGATCGCATTCCGGCTCCCAGGCTTTCTCGCCGCACTGCCTGTAAGCTGGGAATCGCCTCGGCGTTGGTGGCGGCGGGGCGAATGGTGGCAGGCATAGTTTTGCCGTTGACTGCGCATAGCAGTGCTCCGGCGACTCCAAATCCGGCGGCTCTAAATTCGCCGCCAAATGCAATGACCAGCAAGCCTCACATCGCGGTAATCGGAGCAGGCGCCTTCGGCGGATGGACCGCCCTCTATCTTCTTCGCGGCGGAGCGCAAGTCACTCTGCTAGACGCCTGGGGTCCGGGAAATTCGCGAGCATCGTCGGGTGGTGAGACGCGAGTCATCCGCGGCGCGTACGGCCCCGATCAGCCTTATACAAGACTCGCCGCGCGAGCCCTCGATCTCTGGAAGCAACACGAAGCCCAATGGAAGCGAAAATTCTTTTTTCCCATCGGAGTGCTCTGGATGGTCGAAGGCGATGGCACATTCGAGCGAGGCTCACTTCCCTTCCTGAAAGACGCCGGAATTCCTTTCGAGCAGCTCGACGTGAAAGAACTCGCGCGCCGCTGGCCGCAGATAAGTTTCGAGAAAGTCGAGTGGGGCATTCACGAGCCGCAAAGCGGATACCTGTTAGCTCGCCCTTCGACGCAAGCGGTGGTCGATCAATTTGTGGCCGAAGGCGGAGAGTATCGCCAGACAATGGTAGCAGCGCAGAATCTCGAAAGCGCTCAGTGGAAAGCCCTGCCGCTATCAGATGCCCCGACCATCGCCGCCGACCGCTACGTGTTCGCCTGTGGCCCGTGGCTGGGAAAGCTGTTCCCGCAAACCGTCGGTCCGCATTTCACTTCGACCAGGCAAGAGGTATTTTTTTTCGGCACTCCCGCGGGCGATCCGCGTTACAACGAGGGCAACCTGCCAGTTTGGGGAGATCACAGCGACCACTTCATGTATGGAATTCCCGGCAACCAGGGACGCGGTTTCAAAATTGCCGATGACACGCGCGGGCCCGAGTTCGATCCCACTTCAGGCCAGCGACTGGTAAGCGAAGATGGCCTGGCCGATGCGCGCCGTTATCTCGCCTACCGTTTTCCGGGGATGAAAGATGCGCCGCTGCTCGAAACGCGGGTCTGCCAGTACGAAAACACGGCCGACCATAATTTCATAATCGATCGGCATCCGCGGAATCAGAATGTGTGGATCGTCGGAGGAGGTTCAGGCCACGGATTCAAGCACGGCCCAGCGCTCGGCGAGATGGTGGCAAAGCTCGTGCTGAAAGACGAAACTGCGGACCCGCTCTACCGCCTGGCGCGATTTGCTGCAAATAGCGCGAAGTGATTTGCCAGGTGAACCCCGTGCCCCCTGTGGTAAAGATTTTTTGGACTCGAGGGCACGAAGGAAATTGCGGAGCCCTACTGAATCTGAATCACGCTTTCCGAACTGCTGGCTTTGATCTCTTCCACCCGCGCCACCACATTGCGGGCGAAGGCGAACAGCGATTTCGCATGAGGCGAGTCCTCTCCCTGGAGCACCGAGGGAGAGCCACTGTCGCCCGATTTGCGAATCTCCGGATCGAGTTCGATGCCTCCGAGGAAGGCGATGTCGAACTGTTTCGCCGTCTTCTCCGCCCCGCCGCGCGAGAAGATATCGATTTCGTGCTGGCAATGCGGGCAGACGAAGTAACTCATATTTTCGACCATGCCGACGATGTCCACCTTCATCTGGCGAAACATCTCGATGGCCTTGCGCGCATCCTGCAGCGAAACGTCGGACGGTGTAGAGACCACGATCGCGCCGGTCAGCGGAACCGTCTGAATCAGAGAAAGCGCAACGTCGCCGGTTCCAGGAGGCAGGTCAATGACAAGATAATCAAGCTGTCCCCATTGCACCGATCCCAAAAACTGCTTGATGATCGAATGCAGCATGGGACCGCGCCAAATCAGCGGTTTGTCTCCCGGATTGAGGAAGCCAACCGAGATGACCTTGAGCCCATGCGAGTGGATGGGCGCGATCTGGTTTTCGCCCATCACTTTGGGTTGCTCGTTGGTGCCCAGCATGAGCGGGACGTTGGGCCCATAGACGTCGCCGTCGAGCAATCCAACTTTGTGGCCCATCTTGCTAAGAGCGATTGCGAGATTGACCGAAAGTGTGGTCTTGCCGACTCCGCCCTTGCCGGATCCAACGGCGATGATGGCATTCACGCCAGGCAAGGGTTGGGGCGTGGGCTGTTGCTGGCCGGGATGATGGGAATGAGCGCTCATATTTCGATTATACGGGAGGAGAGGGGCTAGCCATTGCAGAGGTCAGAATTCAGAGGTAAAACTGATCGCGCTCGTCGCGTGCGCGACGGGCATACTGGAAACAAAGACCGGGAGCGATTTTCACTGCTGCAATCTGAGCTTTGCATCGCTAGTAGTGCCCTTCTCCCACCTGCACCTTGCCGCCAAACATGCGGAGGACGAACACAAAATAGGCGACCACGAGCACTGCGGCGAATGTCCACCAAGCCAGGCCGGCGCTCAGTCCGTGACCGCCTGCGGCGGTGTTGTAGATCGTGAGGTCGTATTGGTGGTCGCGAGCAGGCAGGACGATGGGATAAAGCGCAAACGCCGCGCCTACCAGCATCGCTGCGATATACAGGCTGGAGGCAACGAAGGCGAGTTTCTCTTTGCCCTTGGGATTGGCCCAGAGCATCACTGCCAGGCTGGCTACCACGGCGAGCGGAATCAGTATCCCGATCTTGTGCTTCCCGTAGTTCGCCATGATTTCAGGATGGATGAAGTACGTCGCAACCAGGGAAACGCAGGTCAGAAAAAACTGTACGGGCCAGCAGAGCAGCGCAAAACCGCGGGCGCGGCGGCCGAGATCCGCGTCGGTTTTGAGCGCGATGTAGTAAGAACCGTGCGCGCTCAGAGTCACTAGCGCCACCACGCCGATGAGTACCGTATACCAATCCAGGATTCCCGTCAGCGGGCCGAGTTTGAAGTTGGTCCAGAGCGGCTCAAAGAAATAGCCGGTTGAATCAAGCGGAACTCCGCGCATCACGTTGCCCAACGCTGCCCCGAAAAATACAGCCAACAGAATGCTGGAAATGCTGAAGATCGCGTCGAAGAAGTCCTGCCAGACCCGGTTCTTGATGTGAGCGCGGAATTCAATGCCGGCGCCGCGCAGGATGAGCAGGCACAGGATAATGGTCAGAGGAAGGTAGAACCCGCTGAAGCTGGACGCGTATAGTCGAGGGAACGCAAAGTAGAGTGTGCCGCCGGCGGCGAGCAACCAGACTTCGTTGCCATCCCACACCGGACCGATGGCGCGCAGCACTCGGCGTCGTTCGTCGTTCGTCTTGGCCGCAAGCAGATAAATCGCGCCCGCGCCAAGATCAAATCCGTCAAGCACGACGTAGGTCGCGATCATCGCTGCGAGAATCCAGAACCAAAGGCCCGCCATATTTACCTTGCTCCGTCATGTTCTCTGAAATCACAGCCCTTTGTCGATGGAGCGCCGGGCGTCCCGCCCGGCCACTACAACATGGACAGGCGGCGAAGCCCGTCGCTCCACCAGAAGTTTAGGGGCTGGCGTCAAATGTGCCTAGCTCCTGACTTCCCCCTGCGCACCGATTCCGCACGGCGTATTTCCCGGCGTCGTGCGGCATCTTCGTAGCGACGCTTTTGATCTGCTGTCTCGGGGACGACGGGCGCGACCGCCATGCGATTTCCGGCAGCATCGATAGCGACAAAGGTCAGATAAGCGGAGCTGACGTGACGGCTTTGTTCGGTGTGATAATTCTCCACCCAGACCTTCACGCCCACTTCCATCGAAGTGTGGTAGACGCGATTGACCGACGAGCGCAGGACTACGAAATCTCCGACTCGAACCGGCACGAGAAAATCCAGATGATCAATAGAAGCCGTCACCACGTACTGGCGCGAGTGGCGATGGGCGGCCATGGCGCCGGCAAGGTCGATCCAGTGCATGAGGCGACCGCCAAGAAGCGCGTTCAGCGGATTGGCATCGTTAGGCAGCACGATCTCGGTCATTTCCGAGATCGATTCGCGCACCGGCCGCGGGGTTAACTTCGCTTTGTCGCCGTCGTTCATAAATTGGCTGCAAGAACACTTAAGGATTCCGGGATCTCGGTCGTTTTGCAGGGGCACGGCTTCAGCCGCGCCGTTAAGCTGTTCTTCCTCGTCATCGGGCGCGGTACGCGTCGACATAGCAGGTTGCCAGCCTGTGGACGCGTTCATCCGCATGCGGATTCAACCAGGCTTGGTTAGCCAGGTCGAAGGTCAATCTTCCATGCTCGACCGGCGCGTGCCCCTTCTCGCAAACGTACGACAGCGTGACTTGATTGCCATTCGCGTTGGCAACCGAAAAGCGAATTGCATCCCAGTCACGGTGTGGGGGAAGATGCGGACAGGCGGTTGCGTAACCAAGGTTGCAGAATTCCCGTATATGAGTATCGGCAGGCTGAAGTTCTTGCCCCGAAGCGAGGCAGTTTCCCGTCCATCCCGCTCCCAGTGGCAGACGCGAAGGATGCGGCCAGGAACCGTCGTTCAAGATTTCCCGCGGCACAAAAAAAGGGCAAGCCAAAGTTGTTTCCCTCGGAGAAAGCCCATTGTAACGCGGGCCGTGATATGAATGGGAAGCAGCTTTTGGCTCGATTGGCTATTAGCTTTCAGTTTTTCTGAGAACCGGGAACTGAGACCTTCCCTATGGACCGCATTGCCATGCTAAGCGAAATTCTTGCCGCGAATCCCGAGGATTCGTTTGCGCGCTATGGGCTGGCGCAGGAGTATTCAAACGCCGGGCAAATCGATCAAGCGCTTCACGAATTCAAGACGCTGATCGAGAAAAATCCGGATTACACACCCGCATACTTCATGGCGGCGCAAGCGCTAGCCAAAGCGAGCCGCGTCGATGAGGCCAAGCGAATGCTGGTGGACGGCATCTCCTCCGCAAGACGCACCGGCAACGCCCACGCGCAGTCAGAGATGACGGCTATGTTGGAAGAACTGGGGTGAGGCGATTGCAGAGGCTAGAGGTCAGATTGCAGAGGTGAAAACTCCGAGGTTTGTGGGGTGCTTTTCGCTTTCGAAGGTGTTTCACCTCTGCAATCTGACCTCTCACCTCTGACCTTGTTCGCAGTGCTACACTCTCCTGTTCCGCGGAGGCACGCCATGCGCCGTCTTGCTTTTCTTCTCGTTGTCCTCTTCTCTGTTCCCGCATTCTCTCAAGCCAAGCACCCTTTCACGTTCGAAGACATGATGAAGCTGAAGCGCGTCGGCGAGCCGGAGCCCTCACCCGACGGCAAATGGGTGATCTTCAGCGCGGTCGACGTGGATCTGGCCGCGAATAAAAAAACACCGTACATCTGGATCGTCCCCCTGAGTAGTGGAGCGACAAGTGCGGGGACGGGCGTCTCGCCCGTCCAATCTGACCACATTCTCATCGCCGATCAGGACGGCGACCGCCCGCGCTGGGCCCCGGATGGCAAGCGCTTTGCCTTCCTCTCGAATAAAGATGGCGGATCGCAAGTCTGGATTGCGGACTTTGATGGCGGTGCGGGAAATGTCACCGCTGTGCACAAGCTGACCACAATTGCGACTGAAGCCGGTGGCGAACTTTGGTCGCCTGATGGGAAGCACATTCTGTTTACGTCGGATGTTTATCCGGAGTGCGACGGAAAAACTACTGAAGAATGGAGCTGCAATACAAAGAAGCACAAAGAAGCTGAAGATTCCAAGGTGAAGGCAATCATTTTTGACCGACTGCTCTATCGGCATTGGAATGCGTACAAACGCGGCACGCGCACCCATATTTTTGTGGTTCCGGTGCCATCGTCGAACTCCATCCCGCCGGAAGAGGGCGCATACAACGGGCCTCCTCGGCCTCTGCCCCGCGACCTCACGCCCGGAGACTACGACGCTCCCGTGTTCTCGCTCGGCGGACAAGACAACTACGCCTTCTCGCCCGACGGGCAGGAGATTTGCTACACCTCGAACCACGATAAGGTCGAAGCCACGTCCACCAACAACGACCTCTGGATCGCCCCGGTGAATGGCGGAGCGGCCAGGAACATCACCGCCGACAATCCCGCCAGCGACTCGACGCCGCTCTATTCGCCCGATGGCAAGTACATCGCCTACCGCGCCCAGCAGCGTCCGGGATACGAGAGCGACCGCTTCCGGTTGATGCTTTACGAGCGCAAGACGGGGGAGAAGATGGACTCAACGGAGAGTTTTGATCGCTGGGCCGGAGCCTTCACCTGGGCGCCGGATTCAAGAACGATCTACTTCAGCGCAGACCACAAGGGCCACAGCCTCATCTACACCGTCGACGTGAGGCCGGCCATTGGATCCGACAAGCAGCGGCCCGCGTTTTCCAAACGCGCCCTTGTGGCTGGGTACAACGATGATCTGGCCGTGACCCCTGACGGGAAAACGCTGGTGTTTAGCCGCATATCGATCGCCGCACCGAACGAAATCTACGCCAGCGATGCGGTCGGCGACGGTTGTCCCGCTAAGACGGGGGACGTTGATCCAGGGAAAGAGGATTGCAACTTAAACAAGGATTGGGCGATCACTCGAGTGAACGAGAGCCTGCTCTCCCAAATTAGCATGTCAAAGATCGAATCCTTCTTCTTCACCGGCGCGAAGGGCGACAACGTCGAAGGCTTCCTGGTCCGTCCGCCAAACTTCGACGCCACCAAGAAATATCCCGCGAAGTTCCTAATCCACGGCGGCCCGCAGGGCGCCTGGGGAGACGACTGGAGTTATCGCTGGAATCCCGAACTCTTCGCTGCCAATGGGTACGTGGTCATCATGATTAACTTCCACGGCTCGACCGGATACGGGCAGAAGTTCATTGACGCCATCAATGGCGACTGGGGCGGCGCTCCGTTTGAAGACCTGATGCAGGGCCTCGACTACGCGGAGAAGACTTACCCGTTTATTGATAAAGACCGAGAGTGCGCGCTGGGCGCGAGCTACGGCGGATACATGGCCAACTGGGTGCTCGGCCACACCGGGCGTTTTAAGTGCGTTGTGTCGCACGACGGCATGTTCAACACCGTCTCCGCCTGGGCCACGACCGAAGAACTCTGGTTCAATAACTGGGAGTTCAAGGGCACTCCGTACACCAATCCTGAGATGTACGAGAAGTGGAATCCGCGGAATGCGGCAAAGAATTTCAAGACGCCTACGCTTGTCATTCACGGACAGCTCGACTACCGCCTCGATGTCAGCGAAGGCTTCCAACTTTTCACCACGCTGCAGGCCATGGGCGTGCCATCGAAGATGCTCTACTTCCCCGACGAAGGCCATTGGGTGCTGAAGCCGCAGAATTCGCAGCTTTGGTATAAAACGGTCAATGACTGGGTGGATCAGTGGACGGGGACAAAGAAGTAGCCACCAGGCATCGCAAATCGTTCGGCGGAGCGACGGGCGTCTCGACGCGTCCCGCTAGCCGCCGCACCGTTAGAACAGATGGTGCGGGCGCCGGTATAGCCGCTCGATCGAGGCATTGTTGTTGAGCACCGCCGCTCCGAGCGCCAGCACTATAATTAAGAGAACGGCAACGGACGCAACGATTCGTCGCAACCACTTCAGGTAAGTGCCGCGTGCCGAGCTTGTGCCAGGAGGAATTCTCATCTTGGCCCTGTTCTCTGGCGGAACCGGTCCAATCACCGGCACATCGTTTCTCCTGCTAGCGCAGAAGACGATTGGGAAAACCCTGCGCAGATAAACTGCACCAACCCGAAATCCCAGGCGAGCAGGAACTCGAAAAGCTATCTGGTGCGGCGGTTCGCCTTGGCGGCCTTCCGTTGCGCCTTCTCGTATTTCTTCATTGCTTTCCGCTGTTTCTTTGACATCTTCTTCAGCACTTTTTTCTGCTGCTTAGCTTCCTTCCGGGACCGCCGCATATTTTCCGCGGTGCTGGTGCGCTGAGCTTGAGCGGGTATGGACGCTGCAGCGCTCAAGGCGGCCAGCAGCAGAATGCAAGCGGCAATTCGTTTCATACTCTCTCCGAACGGCGGATTCAGCAGCGATCTTACACCAAGGCTGCTCCACGGCTGGCACGCAGGGTTTTGTTTTTGCAATCGAACCTGTTGTCAATGAAACCCTAATGAATCGTCTTCGTTTTCCGCGACATGTAATCCATCAGCAGATATTGGCCAAGCGTGTAGGGCGTCGTGAAGTAGGCTTTGCCGCGGCACATCTGGGTTACTTTCTGGACGAACTGCACCAGTCCGTAGTCCGACGCCAGCATGAACGTGTTGATCAGCACGCCCGCCCGTTTGCACTTCGAAACTTCTTCGAGCGTCTGGCTGACCACCAGCGGATCGAGCCCAAACGCGTTCTTGTAAATGCGCCCGTCTTCAAGGGTGAGTGCGGAAGGCTTGCCGTCGGTGATCATAACGATCTGCTTCATGTCCTTGCGCTGGCGCTGCAGGATGCGCTGCGCCATGCGCAGGCCCTCGCGCGTGTTGGTGTAGTATGGGCCGACTCTCACCCTCGCCAGTTGCGAGAGCGGAACTTCTTCCGCCGAATCGTGGAATAACACGAGCGAGAGCGAGTCTCCCGGATACTGCGTCCGAATCAGCTGCGACAGGGCCATCGCAACTTTCTTCGCCGGAGTGAAGCGGTCTTCGCCATACAGGATCATCGAATGCGAACAGTCGAGCATCAGCACTGTCGCGCACGACGACTGGTACTCGCACTGATGGACCTGCAAATCGCGGTACTCAAGGTTGAGCGGAAGCCCGAGCCCTTCGCGCTGTATAGCCGAGGAAAGCGTAGCCGTGATGTCAAGGTTCAACGTGTCGCCAAACTCATATGGCTTCGACGCGCCGCTCGCTTCGATGCCCGTTGCCATGTCGCGCGTGTCATGCCGCCCAAAACTCGACTTGCCGAGCGACCCCAGCAGATCGCGTAACGCTTTGAATCCCAGGAAGTCGAGGCTCTTGTCGGTGATCTCGAACTTCGCTTGCTGTTGCGCATCGCCGATCTGTCCTCCGATGCTCGACTGCTTCGTGGGATCATGAGGTTGATCGATCGAAATATAGTCTTCCTGCTGCATGCGCTCGATCAGCTTTTCGATCAGTTCCTCGAGTTCGCCGTCCATCTGCATCTGCAGAAGCCGGTCACGCATTTCTTCGTCAAACATTTCGCCGTCTAGCAGCGCCTGTTCGAGGGCACGCCGCAACTGGTCCAGCGTTTGCTCGCCCTCCGGGAATTCGTACCAGAAATTGTCGTTGAATCCGCTTTGCAGAAAATAGTCTGCAAGCGCGCTGAGCAAGTCTTCCATGCTCATCTCGCTGGCCGGGTCGGGGACGTATTTGGAATAGCGAATGCGTTTCATGAAAATAGTCGTTGGTCGCTAGTCGTTTAGTCGTTTGCTCTTGGCTTCTGGCTCTTGGCTTTTGGCTCTTAGCTTACCTTGTCATGGGGCGCGACCGGAACCCGATGTAAGTCAGATTTCCGAAGGACTAACGACGAGCGACCAACGACCTAGTTAAACCCTCTCTTCCGTCCAAATTCCGAATCATCCCGCTCAAACGTTGGCTTCTCCGCAATCTTTACCGGCTTCTCGCCCGCCGTAAACAGGCGCTCCTCGTTGCGTCCGATCTTTTTATGCGCGTGCAGGCCTTCCAGGACGAACTCCGCCGCTGACACCTGCACCTCGGCGCTGTCTTTCGCGTTCACGTTCAGCTTGCCGAGTTTTTCCATCAAGCCCTGAATCTGGCTCAGGCCTTCGAGTACGTCCTCGGCCGCGGCATTGTCGCTGAGTTGAATCTCGCCGCCCAGATCGAACCACTGCACCACCTGATTCATGTTGACGCCATGAAGATAACTATCGAAAGCCTTCGCGACCGCTGTTCGAATCAGCTCGCGGCTTACGTAGTCCGCGCCCTTCATCTCGCCTTCGTACTCCAGTTCCAGCTTGCCCGTGATCGCCGGGAGCGCGGCATAGATGTCGCTGATCCGCGGCACAACAAATTTTTCCTGATGCGTAAGCGCGCGCCGCTCGGCATTCGACACTACGTTCTCGATGGCCGAGATTGGAAGGCGCTGGCTCACGCCCGACCGTTTGTCGATTTTTTTGTCATCGCGCGCCGCGAACGCGATTCGCTCGATCACTTCCTGCACATATTTCGGAATATGCAGCCGAGAGCCATCACGCTGAATCCAGGCTTCCTGTGCGGTGATCGCGATGCCTTCTTCCACTCTCGCTGGATAGTGGGTGCGGATCTCCGACCCGATGCGATCCTTCAGCGGGGTAATGATCTTGCCGCGCGCGGTGTAGTCCTCGGGATTGGCGCTGAACACGATTGCGACATCCAGCGGCAGCCGAATCGGATATCCCTTAATCTGCACGTCACCTTCCTGCATGATGTTGAAGAGCCCGACCTGAATTTTGCCCGCGAGATCGGGCAACTCGTTAATCGCAAAAATTCCGCGATTCGCACGAGGCAGCAGGCCGTAATGTACGGTGAACTCGCTCGACAGTTCGTGCCCACCACGCGCCGCCTTGATGGGATCGATGTCGCCGATCAGGTCGGCGATGGTGACATCGGGCGTGGCCAGTTTCTCGACGTAGCGGTGCTCGGGAGTCAGCCAGGCAATCGGCGTGGCGTCTCCTTCTTTCGCCACGAGTTCGCGGCAGCGCCGGCAGATCGGGGCATACGGATTATCGTGGATCTCGCAGCCCGCGACGTAAGGCATCTGCGGATCAAGCAAGTCCGTCAGCGCCCTTAGAATTCGGCTCTTCGCCTGTCCGCGCAAGCCGAGGAGAATAAAATTATGCCGCGAGAGGATCGCATTCACGATCTGAGGCACCACCGTGTCGTCGTATCCGACGATGCCCGGAAATATCGGGCCACCCTCGCGCAGCCGCGACATCAGGTTCTCGCGCAGCTCATCTTTCACGCGCCGCGAACTGAGACGCTGTGCGGTGAAAGCACCTTGGCGCAATTCGCCAAGAGTCCGGGCGGAACTCATGGTGGGAAACCTCCGAAGGAAACAGCCTTATGCGGATTATACCGCCGCATCGGTTGCTGTTTTGTCAGATGAGGCAAGCGGAAGAAAAGATACTTTGCTGTGGCATGGAACTCGGTGGCCAGGCGCGGAAAACCAGGGTTGAGGAGCGTCGACGCAGGGTCCTTGCCACAGGGGACACAGAGGTACACAGGGGAAACCTGCCGCATTTTGTTGGATTTCCTCTGTGGATCTTTTTCCGTGTCCCCGGTGCTCTTTGTGTAAGGCTCTCTGTTTCTTGGCGGGAGACGCGGCCCGGGAATTAGTTCCAGCGCGCCTTTGACGCCCGCCGCAGACCGGGCAGAATCGCCTCGAGATAGCCGATCACCGCCTCCAGACGTTTCGTTTCCGACAGAGTCGAGAGCAGGTTCTGCTTGAAGTCGAGGTCGAGCGGAAGCGATCCGGCGAGCAAGAAGGAAAGATTGCCGGCGTGTTCGTCGGGTCCGGAGGGCTCTTCGCCGGCTAGCTTCGCGATCTCCGCGTGCAATCGCACTGCGTGCGTCACCATCTGGGCTGCCGGCTTGCCGGGTTCGGGCTCGTCTTCATCTTCGTCCTGCACCACTGAAATCTCGGCCTGCAAGAACGATCGATCTTCGTTGACCTGGATCACCTCAAACCGATCGACCCCGCGCGTGAGGATGTCCATGCGACCGTCGTCATATTCCTTGGTGACGGACATGATCTCGGCCGTGCAGCCGATGTCGGCGACTCCATCGGACGAGGCCCGGACCACGCCGAATGGCTTTTTCTGTTCCAGGCATTCCGCGATCATCTCCTTATACCGCGGTTCGAAAATGTGCAGCGGCAGGGGAACACCCGGCAGCAGCACCAGTTCGAGCGGGAAAATAGGCAACAACGAACTCACGGCGCCTCCAGTGTTGACGATTTTACGCCATTACAAAAGTTCCCAGTTCCCAGTTCTCAGTTCTTAGAAAAACCCATACTATTCCGCTTCTCACTGAGAACGGAGAACTGCGAACTGAGAACTTGCTGACATTGACTTGCGCGCCCTCGACACGATACAAGGGTCGCCATGGACATGACAGGAAAGGTGGTCGTCGTCACCGGGGCTTCCATGGGAATTGGGGAAGCGATTGCCAAAGTTTTTGCCGACCATGGCGCCGGTGTCGTGTTGCTGTCGCGCGATGCCAGTCGCGCCGAGGCTGCCCGCCACCGGATCGGCCACACCGACCGCACGCTCGCCATGGCCTGCGATGTTCGCAATCGCGAAGATATCGATCGCGCCCTGGCACTGACGCTGCACCACTTTGATCGCGTCGATGTGTGGGTCAATAACGCGGGCGTGGGCATCCGCGACTCGGTCGCTGATATGGAGATGTCCGCATGCCGCGAATTATTTGAAACCAATTTCTTCGCCGCCATCGCCTGCACGCAGGCGGTGGTGCCCGCCATGCGCGAAGCGGGCGGCGGGGACATCATCAACATTTCAAGCGTTGCCGGACATATCCCGGTGCCGTTCATGGCCATATACTCGGCCAGCAAGTTCGCCATGAACGCTCTAGGGAAAGGCGCACGGATTGAGTTGAAACGCGACAACATCAACGTTCTTACCGTCTGTCCCGGCTACGTCCGCACCGATTTCGGCCAGCACGTGGTGGCCGACCGCAAGTTCAATGTGCGCCCACAATCGGTTCAGGGCGTTTCGGCTGAGCGAGTGGCTCGAGCGGCCTATCGCGGATATCGCAAAAGAAAACGTGAGGTCGTCGTACCCTGGACCATGATTCCGGTCATAAAGCTGTACCAGTTATTTCCAGGATTGGTCGAGTGGGCGATGGCCAAGGCCGTACGGAACGCGCCCTAGAGGTTACGGCAGTTTTCGGTGGAGAGCTCCGGCCACCTGGCTGCCAGGGACGGGCGAGGCGCCCGTCGCTCGACCGTCAGAGTACTCGGAGTGCGAAGGTAAGACGCAAAAGTAAAGAAAAGTAAATCCAGCTAACCTTCATGCGGTCGGAGCATCCAATGAAATAGGCAGAACTGCAGTCTTCCACCCCTCCTAAGGGCCGTTTGCACGGCGGCTCTGGGGGTGGAGGCTGCCGTTAACCGTTTCGTGCTCCCTTTTCGTTAGAATAGGGTTATGAGATTCCAGTCCAGACCTGCGCACTCGACGTTCCCATTCCTTGTTTCTCTGGCCGCACTGTTGAGCGTCCTGTTGCCTATTGTTATGTTGCCTGAGGTGGCGCGCGCGCAGGAAGGCGCCCTCGACAAATCCGAGCCCAAGGGAATCAGGGTCGAGGAAATCATCAAACGCTTCTCCATCAAGGAGAAAGCGTTCAAGGAAGCGCGCGACCAGTACACCTTCCGGCAGGACGTCAAGGTTATGACGCTCGACGGCGACACCCCGGACGGCTACTACCAGCAAGTGTTCGACGTGACCTTCGACGACAAGGGACGCAAGATCAAGAACGTGGTCTATGCGCCGCAGCCCACCCTGCAGCGCCTCATGATGACCGAAGAAGACTTCGACGACATCGAGAACCGCCTCCCGTTCGTACTGACCTCGGATGAAATCGGGGAGTACGACATCCTGTACGTCGGCCAGCAAAAACAGGACGAACTGAGCACTTATGTTTTCGATGTTGCTCCCAAGCAGATTGTCGGCAAGAAGCGCTATTTTCAGGGACGAATCTGGGTGGACGACCACGACTTTCAGATCGTGGAAACTTATGGCAAGACGGTACCCGACATCCGGAAGAAGAAGGGCAACGAGAACCTGTTCCCCAAGTTCACCACGTGGCGCGAACAGATTGACGGCCAGTACTGGTTCCCAACCTATACGCGCGCCGAGGACACACTGAAGTTCTCCATGGAGGACATCAAGATCCGCGAGATTATCAAGTACACGAACTACAGGCGCTTCGGATCAAAGTCGAAGATCACCTTCGAAGGCCAGGAAGTGCAGAAGGGGGCGGAGCCAAAGAAACCGGAAGATCAGAAACAGCCTGAGCCGCAGAAGCCGCAGTAGAAGCCGGGTTTGAAGGTTTCAGAGTTTCAAGGTCTCAACGTACGACCCCTCATCGTTTGCGCCTCCCGTCGGTCGGCGGACGCACAGGACGCACAAGTTGGAGTGGTGACAGCGAGAACGAATCGATAAACTTGCTGGCATGGAACCTCAACACGCCTTGCGTACAACAAAGACAATTATTGGTTTGATCACTCCGGTGTTCCTGATGTCAGCTTTGGCGTACGGGCAAGCGTCTGCTTCTTTCCAATCCAACGAAGTGCACGCCGACGGAAGCATCACCTTCCGCTACAAAGATCCTGCCGCTCGGAAGGTTCTGCTCGACCTCGAAGGCGCGGACAAGCCGCTGGCGATGCGGAAAGGCAGCGACGGGGTTTGGAGCGTGGTCACGCCTCCGCTCCCGCCCGAGATCTACGGATATGGATTTGAGGTCGATGGGAGAGCGCAACTCGATCCGAAGAATCCGGTGGTTAAGCCGAACCTGATTTTTGTTGGGAACCTGGTGACTGTGCCGGGCAGCGTGCCCCAGCTATGGGAGGCGCGCGAAGTGCCGCACGGTGTGGTGCATCACTACCTCTACACGTCCAGAGTGGTAAAAGGCCTGGTGGACGGGCAGAGTGAGTACTACATCTATACCCCTCCTAGTTACGATCCGAAAAGGGTCAAGCCGTATCCGACGCTGTATTTGCTGCACGGTTGGAGTGACATGGCGAGCGGCTGGACGGCAGTCGGACAGGCAAATTTTATCTTCGACAACCTGATCGCCGAAGGCAAAGCGGAGCCGATGCTCGTCGTGATGCCACTCGGCTATGGCGACATGAAGTTTGTGACTCGCGGCGGTGGAGTGTGGGACGATGACGCCGCGGTCGCACATAATGTGGCTCTTTTCAGCCAGGTACTGCTGACCGAAATACTGCCGCAGGTGGAGTCCGCATATCGCGTTTCAAAGGACCGGAATGACCGGGCGATTACTGGACTCTCCATGGGCGGCCTGGAAAGTCTGACGATTGGACTGACCCACCCCGAACAATTCGGCTGGGTGGGAGGATTCAGCTCGGCGCTTGGACACCGCGAACAGGATGAGCTTTCGGCGCTGAGCGGAAAGGGTGCCGGTCTGCAACTGCTCTGGATTGCCTGCGGAACGCAAGATGACCTCATCACACGAAACCGCAAATTCATCGCGTGGCTCAAGGGCAAGGACGTCCCAGTGACAGCCATTGAAACGCCTGGCCGACATACATGGATGGTCTGGCGCGACAATCTGGTGCATTTCGCACCGCTGCTGTTTCAGGGCAGGTAAAGAAGGGCAGAATTTCGACGTCCCAAGATCTGAAACCTTGAAACCTGACTTCCGAGGCTTCAAACCCTCAATAGAACAAATACTTCCTCCACTTATCATCCGAATGCCCCATCAGGCGCATGATGTGGCGACTGGTATGGAGATTGAAAGACCGGGGTTCACGCGAGGGCCTCATGTTGGCTTCGTGAGGAAGCTGATTGCCCTTGCGGCGGTTGCAAGGATGACAGCAGGCGACGAGGTTCTCCCATGTGGAGAGGCCGCCGCGCGAGCGCGGGATCACGTGATCCAGCGTAAGTTCGCCGGAGGGAAGCGTGGTGCTGCAATACTGGCAGGTGTTCCGATCACGCAGCAGAATATTTTTCCGCGACAGGGCCCGCGACTGGTGCGGAATTCGGCGGTACTCCAGCAGACGGATGACCGAGGGCACGCGCATGGCCACGCGCGCTGCATGCAGGAAGTGTCCATTTTCTTCTTCGGTCATGGCGACGCCCTTCAGCACCAGCACAATCGCGCGGCGCGCGGCACAAACGTTGATCGGCTCGTAGGAGGCGTTCAGCACCAGCACGGGCAAGTGCAGCGCGTGGCCGTCACTCTCCTGATGTATGCCGGACGCAAGCATTGCGGCCGGAAGGTGCGACCGCATGCTGCCGCCGAAATTGTGCAATCGCAACGACATGATTTCTAGCCGTGAGCCGCTACGCGCTGGCGACCTTCACTCCCTGTTCCGAGATATTTCTCCGGCAGCGTGATGACATCGGAGATTTTCAGCTTTAGTGTTCGAGCCACTGTCGCCACCCATACCCGGGCCGCTCCTCCGTAAACCGTGCAGTAGGACCCCTGCAGGGGCGTCAGCGCGATCAAACAGGTTTCACAAACGGGAAGTCGGGAAACTTTGATCAGTGGGGAACAACAAATACGGCAATCGGAGGGGAACAAAGTGAAGAATAAAGTCGCAGCAACGCGCTCGGCCCAGCTTGCGAACCCATGATCCGACAACCCACGGTCCGCCGCTCGGCCCTGGGCAGCCCGTATTCGAAACCCAGTATCACTACTGCTACTGCTGAAGACGGCCTCCAGCACCCAGCAAGCCGATGAAACTTTTTGCCGGGCTACACTCCCTCAGTATAGCCGTGGCGCTCACCCTATGCAACGCGGCTGCCGGACTTCGAACCGCCTGGCGGTTGACTCTGTGAAGCCTTGCGCTCAGGCTGAACCCGGTCCAGCGCCGGAATCGTCCGCAAGACATAGCCCCGGTGATCGCAACGCTCACAGCGGACCGCTTGCAGCAACAAAAACGGAAGCACATATTTTTCGAAGAAACCGCGAGGGCGGGAGCGATATGCTTCGTGTGCGCCACATCCCCGGCAATGGAATTCCTCGAAAAACCGGCTCCAAGAGGGGCTGGCAACGGGAGTCACAAAATATCTCCTGGCTAGAACCATTCTAACCCCGGCTAAGATGCAAGGGTGCAGATCAATGGCAAGTCCTCAGCTTACAGACTTTCTTCTGCAAGACTGCAAGACCGTTGCACTTGTAAAGCGGCCATTCGGCATGTTAAGGTGCGCCGTCGCTGCTACTTTGAATCGGCAATGAAATCCGAATGACCACGAGGAACCTATGAGCACTCCCGCGGGGGATGTCCCCGGAAGCATCCGCAAGCATCGCCCCTACGTCCCGGAAACCATGGAAATGAAGGAGTTGACTCTCCGGGCCATTTTTCTGGGTCTGATCCTGACGGTGGTTCTCGGCGCAGCGAATGCGTATCTCGGTTTGCGCGCCGGCATTACCATCGCGGCGACGTATCCCGCAGCAGTCATCTCCATGGCGGTGTTGCGCGCCTGGAAGGGATCGCTGCTCGAAGAAAACATCGCTCGAACCGCCGGATCCATTGGGGAGTCGGTGGCGGCAGGCGCAATTTTCACCCTCCCAGCATTCGTACTCGCCGGAGTCTGGCCGTCCTTCTGGTCCTTCGATTCCTACTGGAAGTCGACCGCATTGATTATGGTCGGAAGCATCCTCGGGGTCCTTTTTATCTCTCTGGTTCGACTTGTCATGGTGGAAGACCCCGAGCTTCCCTTCCCGGAGTCGGTGGCAGCATCGGAAATTCACAAGGCTGGGCAGCGCGGCGCGCAAGCGGCGAAATATCTTTTTTGGAACATCGGGGTTGGCGGAATTGTGTACATCCTCGGAAGCTTCGGATTATTCGCTGCCGGCAAGGACTTTCACTTTGCAGTGGGCAGCCTTGGACGCAGCCGGGTCCGGCTTGGTCTTGCCGGAAGCCAGAATATCGTGGCGACAGGCGGCGTTAGTACTTTCGCCGCACCGAGTGTAAGTCCCGCTTATCTGGGAGTCGGTTACATCATCGGACTTCGGCTCGCATCCATCCAGTTCGCTGGCGGCGTACTCGCTTGGGGATTGATGGTACCGCTGCTCATTTATTTCCTCGGGCCGCAGATCAGACAATATCTCCCGTCCGATACGCCCGATGACTGGATAACGATGTCGATTTCAGTCTGGAAGTTCGTGGTCCGTCCGATCGCGGTTGGGGGAATGCTCGTGGGAGCGGCCTACACTTTGTTCAAAATGGGAAAGAGCCTGACCGCGGGCTTCGGCAAAGCAATCAGCGATTTACGTCAGACCGCGGACCAGCGGGCCGAGCTTTCACGCACCGAACAATATATGAGCTCGAAAGCTGTCTTTGGCTTGATCGCGCTCATGTTCGTGTTCATGTGCATACTCTATGTGAATTTGACCGGTCTTGTCGGGCCGGCAATTTTTGCGGCGGCGGTGCTCCTCGTGGTCGGCTTTTTCTTCGCCACAGTTTCTGGAAATCTGGTTGGCTTCATCGGTTCCTCCAATAACCCGATTTCAGGCTTGACGCTCTCGACCCTGCTCATCGCTGCCCTGCTCATGGTTTCATTGGGGGTCTCGGGAACCTCGGGCGTGTTAGCCGTGCTCAGCGTGGCCGCGGTGGTTTGTGTTTCGTCAGCTGTCGCCGGTGAGCTGTTACAGGACTTCAAAGTCGGTTATATTCTCGGTGGCACCCCGCGCAGGATTCAGGTGGCCGAGTTAATCGCTGTGGTTGTGGCGAGCTTGGTCATGTATTTCCCGCTCGCGCTCTTGAATAAGTCTTTCGGTTTCGGCAGCCGCGAATTGGCGGCCCCACAGGCCGGACTCATGGCCACGCTGGCGGTTGGGGTTGTGGGCGGAGACATGCCGTGGCCCCTGGTGGTTGTCGGCATCTTCATGGGCATCGCCATGATCATGATGCAGGTGCGCAGCCCCATGCTGGTAGCGGTGGGCATGTACTTGCCCTTCGAGACGACCTTCGCAATCTTCCTCGGCGGCGTTTTTCGCGCACTGGGAGATTGGCTCGCCAAGCGGCGCGGTTTCAATCCCGCACAAATGGCACGCGTGGAGAACGCCGGAGTGCTCACCGCATCCGGGCTAATTGTCGGAGAATCCCTGCTAGGCCTGGTCTGGGCCGGGGTGGTGGCGATATCCAAGGCGCGCAATTGGGAAATCCCGCAGATATTTCAACATCCATCGTATATCGTGGGACTCGTCATAATGGCAGCATTGGCCGGCCTCATGATCCGGATTCCACTCACCAGCGCAGGCGACCCCAACGAACCGGCGCCGCCGGTCGGCATGATGTAAGCAAAGGGTCGTGGAGAGGCGGGCGTCCTCGCCCGTACCAAGATTGCGTAGCGACGGACGCATTCGTCCGTCCCAGCCGAGCGCAGTTCCGCCCGGCCGATCGCGCCGATGCCAACCGAGATTCTCCTTCGTGATACTTTGTGTCCTTCGTGGTTTTCACCTTATGTCGGTTGCGGAAAATATTGTCCGGGTGCGGGAGCAGATCGCAGCAGCAGCGCGCCGGGCGGCCCGCAATCCAGAGGAGATTACGCTGATGGGCGTGAGCAAGACGTTTCCCGTAGAAAGCATCCGCGAGGCCTATGCGGCCGGCCTGCGCCTTTTCGGCGAGAACCGGGTGCAGGAGTTTGCTGCTAAGGCGGATGCTTTGCACGACTTGCGTGACACTGAATGGCATCTGATCGGACATCTGCAAACCAATAAAGCCGCGAAGGCGGCAGAGTTGTTTCATGCGGTGGATTCCGTTGACTCGGTGCGGATGGCGGAGAAGCTGAATGCCTGCGCGGAAAGCGCGGGCAAGAGATTATCCGCCCTGATCGAGATCAATGTGGGGGGCGAGCAGGCAAAAAACGGAGTCGCCCCAAACTCGGACGAACAAGGCTCGGAGGAACTGGAAAAGATCCTCCGGGGCGCGCCGCGATGGGGAAATCTGAATGTTCACGGCCTGATGACCGTCCCGCCGTATACCGAAGATCCGGAGGGCTCGCGACCGTATTTCCGCCAGCTCCGTCAGATTCGGGACAGTATCGCCGCGCGCAACCTGCCGCAAATTAGTATGGCTGCTCTTTCCATGGGCATGTCGCATGATTTCGAAGTAGCGATTGAAGAGGGCGCAACGTGTGTGCGCGTGGGGACGGCGATCTTCGGCGAACGAGCAAAAACTTAACCGACCGGGGCACAGAGGTACCGAGAGGAAAAGAATGTCGCAGGTTCCCCTGTGACCCCTGTGTACCTCCGTGCCCCCGGTGGTAGTGCCTTTCGATGGTAGCCATTCAAAATTCGGCCAACGGAGCGACGTTCGCCGTCAAAGTCCACCCGCGCGCGAAGAAGAACGCCATCACCGGCGAAGTAGGCGACGCACTGAAACTCGCCCTGACCGCTCCTCCCGTAGACAGAAAAGCCAACGAGGCCTGCATCGGGTTCTTCGCAAAACTTTTGAAGGTACCTCGTTCCTCCGTTACTATTGCAGCCGGCCTGAACAACCGGAATAAAGTGATCCGTGTGACAGGCCTGACAGCCCGGCAAGTACGAGATGGCCTCGGCAAATGATCGCGGGCGAGGGAGCCCGTGCCACACGGTCCCTCAGGAGCAACGCTTGACCCTTTCCGAACGCTTCCACGAACGTTACGAAGAAATCCGCACCGGGTTCGAACGCCCCTTCTGGGTCGCGAACATCACCGAAATCTTCGAACGTCTTTCCTATTACGGAGCTTTTGCTTCCCTGGCGCTGTACCTGCAAGAGAAGCTGAACTTCTCGACCGAGCAAACCGGCACTCTGACGGGCTTGTTCGGCGGCATGGTCTGGTTCCTCGCCATCTTCGGAGGAGCCGCCGCCGACCGCCTCGGCTTCCGCCGCGCCCTGTCGATGGCCTACCTCGTCCTGGCCGCAGCCTATTTCCTGATCGGATCGATTGGAGCGTCCTGGCTTGCGCCGGTGCGCAACGCCGTGCCGCTGGGATTGTTTGTCGGCTGTATTCTCATCCTGCCGGCACTCGGCATCTCGCTGGTAAAACCTTGCGTGGTGGGCACGACCGCGCGAGCGTCCAAGGAGAACGTCCGTTCCATCGGCTACTCGATTTATTACACGATGGTCAACATCGGCGGAGCCCTCGGCCCTTATTTCGCGTCTTGGGCTCATCGCCACCTGGGGGTTGAGAATGTCTACCGCGTAGCGGCGGTCAGCGTCTTCGCCATGTTCTTTGTGGTCATCATCTTTTTCCGCGAGCCGCGCAAGCCCGGAGAGGCGCCTCCGCCTTCGATGGCCACGGTCGCGCGAAACTTCTGCGTCGTCGTCGGTAATTACCGGCTGGTTCTACCGGTGTTGCTGATCGCCTTTTTGCTGCGCATTGGTTTGCTGATCTATCCGAGCTACACCGTGCCTTGGTGGGTCTGGTGCGCGCTACTGGTGCCCGTGCTTGCTGGAATCAGCCGGTTTATGTGGTTCCTTGTGCTCTTCACGGGATACTGGGTGGTGTTCTGGCAACAGTACATCAGTTTGCCCGGCTACATTCACGGCTACATCAACTCCAACGCCGACGTCGAGATCATTCTCGTGACCGATGGACTGACCGTGATCTGCCTGACCCTCGCCGTGAATTACTTGACACGCAAGATCCCGGCATTTCAAGCCGTGATTTTGGGCACGGTGATCACTTCGGTCTCTTGGGTAATCCTCGCCTTGCGGCCGACAATCTGGGGGGCGGTGCTTTCGCTGTTTGTGCTGGCGCTCGGCGAAATCATTCAATCTCCGCGCTATTACGAATACATCTCGCGGCTCGCGCCCCCCGGACAGCAGGGCACTTATATGGGCTTCGCGTTCCTGCCCATCGGAATTGGATCGCTGATCGGTGGCTGGTATGGCGGCACGCTGGTTCATCACTTCGGCGAAGTCACTCACCAGCCGGAGCGGATCTGGTTTAGTGTCGCCGCGGTCGGCATCGCAACCGCGTTGCTACTTTGGATCTATGACAAGATGTTCAGGACGCAGGGAGAGACTCATTCGTAGGCAGGCAATTGGCTCTGCTCGTGCGGGGGCGGCCGCCCTCGGCCGTCCACGCCGAACGCAAGCCCGGCAGCTGCCAGTCGTCTCGGCGACTCAGTCCATTTGCAGTTCGAAAGGTCAGGCTGCCAGGATCTTGTCGCGCAAGCCCCCATACCTCACCGTCTTCACCATTTCATTCTCGTAAAAATCATGCGGGAATCCCATCTCAATGGCGCTTGCCTCGTCCAGAGCAGCGGCCTGTTCGCGCGTCAGTTCCAACTCGAGGCTTCGGAGGTTATCCTCCAACTGCGACACGCGCCGGGCTCCGACGATGGGGATGACGGCAATATCACGATACCGCAGCCATCCGAGAGCAACCTCGGCAGGCGACCGGCCGACCTGCTGGCTTACTCTGTTGAGCGCGGCCACAACCCGATCCGGCCGGTCTCCGATGCGCCGGAAAGCCTTGCCCATTTCGGTCGAAAATCTGGCATCCGCCGCCCCGCCCGCCGCAGAATGGTATTTCCCGCTCAGCAGCCCTCCGGCTAAGGGCGACCACGCGACCAGCCCAAGGTTGAACGCCTTCGCCATCGGGATCAGTTCACGCTCCACCGTGCGCTCGATCAGCGAATATTCAATCTGCAGCCCAATGAATTGGGTCCAGCCTCGCAGCTCGGCCAGCGTATTGGCCTGCGCAATCCACCATGCCGGCGCATCGGAAACGCCAATGTAGAGAATCTTGCCTTGACGAACCAGATCGTCGAAGGCCCGCATGACTTCTTCAACCGGAGTCATTTGATCCCAGATATGCAACCAATACTGGTCGACGTAATCCGTCTTCAATCGTCGCAGGGAAGCTTCGAGGGCCTGCACCATGCTCTTCCGGTGATTACCAGCCGCATTTGGATCGTTGCCCGCCATTGCATTGCTGTATTTCGTGGCCAGCACCACGGATTGCCGGTGATCGTGAATGAACTCGCCGACCAGATTTTCGCTGCTCCCGTTGGTGTACATGTTGGCGGTATCGATGAAATTTCCTCCGGCCGCGCGATAGGCTTCATAAATCTTGCGGGATTCATCCTTTGGTGCGCCCCATCCCCAGTCTTCTCCGAAGGTCATTGTGCCGAGCGACACCTCGGAAACCCGAAGACCGCTATTTCCAAACAACCGATATTTCATTTCCTTCACCTCGCGATTTCAGGATTGCGTAGAACTGCTGCTACTCGCGCTTATGGATTCATTTCCAGCGGTTCACGATTCGGAACCTTTGGGACGTCCAAACGCCTTCAGTGTCCTTCGTCCTCGAGGAATTTCTCTACTTCGTACGCGGCCATGCAGCCGGAACCGGCGGCCGTGATGGCTTGCCGGTAGCGGCGGTCCTGCACATCGCCGCACGCGAACACTCCTGGCACTTTGGTGAAGACATTCTTCTGCGTGACCAGGTAGCCATCCGCATCAGTTTCGAGCTGGCCTTCGAATATCTTCGTGTTCGGAATGTGACCGATGCCAAGAAACATAGCGCTCGTGGGGAAATCCCAACGCTTGCCGCTCTTAAGATTGCGCAGACGCAGAGCCATGACTTCCTTCTTGCTCACGTCGAGAACATCGTCCACCACGGTATCGGTGAGAAATTCGATCTTGGAATTAGCACGGGCGCGATCAAGCATGATTTTCGAAGCGCGAAACTGCTCGCGCCGATGGATGAGTGTCACCTTGGTCGCGAAGCGCGTCAGAAACGTCGCTTCTTCCATGGCGGAGTCGCCGCCGCCGATCACCACGATTTCCTTGCCGGTAAAAAAGAAGCCATCGCAAGTCGCGCAGGAAGAAACACCGTGGCCGATCAGCGCATGCTCGTTCGGCAAGCCGAGCCAGCGCGCCGATGCTCCGCTGGCGATAATCAGCGTGCGGGTCTGGATGACCTCTTTGCCGACGGTTAACTCGAACGGACGCTTGCTCAAATCGGCTTTGACCACATGACCGATGCGGTACTCGGCGCCAAAGCGCGCGGCCTGCTTGCGCATATTTTCAATGAGTTCAGGCCCCTGAATACCATCGGGAAAGCCGGGAAAATTTTCCACCGACGTGGTCAGCGACAATTGTCCCCCCGGTTCATGGCCTTCGATCACGAGCGGCTTGAGGCTGGCGCGGGCGTTGTAGAGGGCGGCGGTGTGACCGGCACATCCGGAGCCCATGATCACGACATTGCGTATATCCATAGCGGTGACTATTTAGATTCGGAGCGACAGATTTTCGCTTCAAGCTTGCCGATGGAGCGTCGGGCTTCCCCGCCCGGCCACCCCAATGCCGACGGGTAAGACGCCCGTCTCTCCACCGGAACTACGGGGATTTCTTTGGGCTCGCAGATTGCTTGGTTGTAGTCCCCACGCCCAGACGAGCCAGTTCCTGAGGTACCAGTTTGCGCGCGCCCAGAGCGTCGCGATAGCGCTCCATCATCGACGAGGCGGCGCGGAAGATCGGCTCGTACCGGCTTTGATCCGTCGCCGGAGTCCCTTCCGCTCCCGAGCACCGCCCGAGCGCCACCGACGCTTTTCCAAAGCGCTCCAGTTTGACGCGGGAGACCGGCGTGGTGGTGGACAACATCGCGGTCGCCGAAGCGACGGCGGAAGCGCTGTCCTCGATTGAAATCTGCATCAAGTCTTTCGGGTCGCGCACGCGGAGCACGAGCGTTTCCACCATATTCTTCGCATCGACGCTGAACGAGTACTGGACGTTGCTGAACAGGGTAGCGTCGGGGAACTCGCGCCGAACCCGAACCCAGTCGGCCGCCGAGACCACACCGGCCGGCAAGGGCTGCATACCTGGGATCGGAATGCTCGGGTCGAGTGTGGAATGTCCGCGAGACACTTCGTAGTCTTTGCTGAATACCGGCTTGCCCGGTACCTTGGCCAGCGCCGACGATAATTCTTTCTGCTCGTCGGCTGAAGGTGCGCACACGTTGATGACGTTGACTTTTACGGGGGGTTGCTGGGCGGAGGCCGGCATGACCATCGCCAGGGCCGCCGTCATAGTCAGAATTCTGTGAGGGAACACGGCGAAATTGTATCAGGCTCAGCCGCCGCCAGTGGGCGCGGGGTTTTCGCGATCACGTTTCATGATCACTCAGGTCGTTGCATCGGTCTGCGGTTCGTGGCGATTCCCACATCCGCCGAGCCTCGCTCGGCTTGGAGGGGCCAGGCGCGCCCGTCCCCACACGAGCACAGGGCTCTCAGTCGGAAGCCCCGGCACCGGGCTCAATGGCGCCGTGCCGGCGCAGTAACTGCGGCAGATTCTGCGAAAATGCCGAGCGCGGCAATACCATGTCACATCCCACTTCGTGCGCCTTCTGCTTCAAATCGCCCTGCACGTGCGAGAGAAATCCAATGATCGACGTCCCTTTCTTCAACTTGCTTTTCAGTTTCGGGATGAGCGTCAAGGGCTTGGCATTTGCGTTGTTCAAGTCGAAGATGATCAGGGAAGGCTGCTCTACGCCGTTGATCTTCATCCGCTCGGTGAGTTCCTTCTCGGTCTTCACGAACTCCACCTTCACGTTCATCTTGCGACCGGTGTCCTGAATTTTGCTCAGGAAGAACAGGTCTTCGACGAACGCGAAGACGCGCGAAGCGGCATCCTCACGCGGAGCTGGTAGCGGCTCAGGATCGGCCACCGGGTAGGATGCGGAAAAACCGGGCCGTCGCGGTCTGCCGTTGCCGTTGCCACTATCCATACCCATATTGGCGCGGTAGCTGTGATCCATGGGAGCGGTAAAGATGCCCTGATGCTCCTGGCGGTCGCGGCCCATCGGGCCACCCGCGCCACGTTTTGGCGGACGCCGTCCACGGCGCCTTTTATGTCTCCCCCCGCCTGCGGAGGGATGTCCTGGTCCTGCATTCATATTTTTCTCTTGTTCATCTTTGATGCTAGTACCAGGCCTGGATCACAGGCCTGATTGTTTTGTCTTCCCTTACGGTCAGCTCGCTAGTCGGTGCTCTAAACGTGTGGCGCAACGCGTGGTCACTACGCGTGGTCACCAGACAATCACCCACCCGCAGACCAAACCTCACATCGGCTGGATGCTACTCGAGAACTTTTATTTAAACTATCGATGTTCAAACTGTCTTGGCGCCTGGAGTCTTGTTTGGCGCGAACGGCCAGCCTGGAAGCAGGGCCATTGGGAACACCTTTGATGTTACTCATGAAACGACCGACTGCGCAAGGGGGGAATGCCCTTAGTTTTCCACAAATGGGCATTACCAAAGTGGGCCAGGAACTCCCGCACCCCAATTCGCGGGGCTGAGGCGCTGTTGGACGCCAGTCCTTCGCGGCATCCCTATCTTCCCGGAGATTGCGGACTCGTAGTTTCGCCTGAAGTTCCGCCACGGCTACGCCGATATAAGAGGTGTGAAACCAGTTCCTGCCATAGAGAGAGTCTAAGCAGCGCCCCCGGTACCAGCTCATGCTGGCTCAGGAATCGGGTGAGTGGTCGCAATCGAGCGAACTCGCCAAACCATTGAAACTGTCCGATGAGGAAGTCGCCTCAACCTGGTGGCAGGCCCTGCAGTGGGCGGAGGAAGCAGCCAGCGGCGTCTGAGAAAACCGAAAACCGGCACTTTGCTACTGATGCTTTCCGTCCCCACTTTTCAGCTGGAAGCAACTTTCAATAAGTTCAACCGGGTTTTCGGCTGGACTGGTTCGCCCCGCCGCCAATGGCAGAGCTTGGCCGCGCACGCGTCGCCGCCTTCCGCCTCTCAGAGCCCAGGTTCGGCAGAGTCAACCCGAGCAGCTTCGTCGGGTCTAGATACGCCCCATTCCACCTGACTCCCATATGCAGATGCGGTCCCGTCACGCGTCCCGTTTGCCCGGAGAGTCCCAACCGCTCACCCTTCCCCAACTTGTTCCCCGGCTTCACCTCTAATTTCGACAGGTGCATATAGATAGTGAAACCGCTGCCCATGATCCACGATCACGCAGTTGCCCTCGTAGAATAATTCCTTCGCCAATACCACCGTCCCCGAGTTCGATACCACAACCGGCGCACCCTCGTTTACCGGGAAGTCCGTTCCCCGATGTGTACTGGTTCGTTCCTCATTGAACAGCCGGGTCATCCCAAACGAGTCCGTCGGCTCAGCCTTTACCGGCGTCACAAAATCTCCCGACCACTGCGGCGCGGCGATTCGATGCGAGAATGCCCGGTTCTTCAGCACCTCATCCGCCGCAATTTGCTTCTTGCTTGCCGCATCCGGCTCGACGAAGTTTTCCGGGACGTCTACGGCGCCGCTCCGAAAGTTGGCCGCACCGATGTCCACCCTCTTGTGGATAACCCTCCCCCCGATCATCATTGCCGTCAGGGTTAAATCGTACGTTCCAGGCTGCGTCTCCAGATCGGCACCCGCCAGCGCATACCAGAGCTTCGGATTGTCTGACTTGAAGAATGCCAGATCCTTTCCAATCCACTTGCCCGTCACCCGACGCGGGACCCGATCGAGTTCCACCGTGATAAAAGCAACCGATCCCTGCTGCAGCTCATTCGGCTGCCAAAACACATTCTTGATTCCATGGGCGGGGGACTGCGGAAAAATCGGCGAGGTTGCGCCGGTTAGGATGATCAATAGAACAATACTTCGAAAGCGTCTCATGGATTGTGTCCTTGGCGCTCTCAATGCTGAGCTACCAAAAGATGGCTCCCGTGAGATGAAGGTTGCCTGTCACAAACCGGAATTTCCCTTTTGCTTCCCAACGGCCCCCACCGTAGATGCCCGCTGGGGCATTCCAGCGCACGATTTGTTTCATTGGCTGGACCCAGGGCCGCGCACGCTCGCGCCGCGGGCGGCCCTAGGCAGACGCCGATTCAGCGATGCTTGATGAAGTCGCCGGTTTGCAGTTCGGCCATTGCCTGGCGTAGCTGCTCTTGCGTGTTCATCACAATCGGGCCGTACCATGCAACCGGCTCCTCGAGCGGCTTGCCCGAGACCAGCAGGAATCGGATGCCCTCGTCGCCGGCTTGCACCACGATCTCGTCGCCGCGGTCGAAGAGCACCAACGAGTGATTGCCCGCGTCGTAGACGGGCGGCGCATCCGGCTTCGCGACCTGCTCGGTTAGAACCGGACGCGGATTTGAGGCGTCGCGGAAGGTGCCAGAGCCTGCGAACACGTAGGCAAAGGCGTTGCGCGTGGTCTCGATTTTGAGCCGCTTCCGCTGGCCCGGGGCAACCGAGATGTCGAGGTAATTCGGATCCGCGGCCACTCCTTCCACCGGTCCCCGCTTCCCCCAGAACTCGCCACAGATGATGCGGACGCGAGTGCCGTCATCGTCGCTGACCTCCGGGATCGCGCTTGCCGGAATATCCTGGTAACGCGGATCGGTCATCTTCAGCGACGAGGGCAGGTTGGCCCACAGCTGGAAACCGTGCATGCGGCCGTGGTTATCGCCCTTCGGCATCTCCTGGTGGAGAATGCCGCTGCCGGCGGTCATCCACTGCACGTCGCCGGCGGTCATTTTGCCTTTGTTGCCGAGACTGTCGCCGTGCTCGACCGAACCGGCGAGTACGTAGGTGATGGTCTCGATCCCGCGGTGCGGATGCCAGGGAAACCCCGCAATGTAATCTTCTGGATTCTCATTGCGGAAGTCGTCCAGCAGCAGGAATGGATCGAAATCCTTGGTTTTGCCGAAACCGAAAGCGCGCTGCAGCTTCACGCCAGCGCCCTCGATTGTGGGCGTCGTTTGAATGATCTGTTTAACTGGGCGGAGCGACATAGGATTCTCTTTCTGCCGCGAGGAAACACGCCGCTTGGACGTGGGCCTGGCGGTCTGGATAATTTAAGCCTTCACGAACTCGACGTCGAGCGCGATGGTCACCTCGTCGCCAACGAGAATGCCGCCGGTCTCGAGCGCCGTGTTCCAGGTCAAGCCGAAGTCTTTACGGTTGATCTTCGTGGTCGCCGATACCGCAACTCGCGTGTTTCCCCAGGGATCCTTTGTAGGCGGGGTTGGGCCTTCCACGGAAAAGAGCACCTTGCGGGTGACGCCCCGAATGGTCAGGTCGCCCTCTACGGCCAGTTCCCCGTCCCGGACAAGGCCGATGCGCGTGGACTTGAAGGACAGCGTGGGGAACTTCTCCACGTCGAAGAAGTCGGCGCTCTTCAGGTGCGCATCACGCTGGGCGTCGCGTGTTTCGATCGAGGCTGCCTCGATCGAAACCTCGACGCGAGAATCTGTCAGGTCGGATTCGTCCAGAGACAACACTCCCGTGACTTTGGCAAATTGCCCCTTCACGTTGGAAATCATCATGTGTTTGACCTTGAATTCGGCAACAGAGTGAGCCGTATCAATGTTCCAGGTCGTGGTTGTGGCGGTGGCGGTGGCGGTGGCGGTGGTTTGCGGTGTAGCCTGTGCGCTCATGGTGGTTATCCTTTCTCCTTGCTTTAGATGCGTTGTGACGATAATCGTTGCAACACTTATTTAAGACAAAAAAATCAAGCTGCTTGGCTGCGGGAAACGTATAGGAGTTCGGTCAACGCCCGCAGGCGCTCCCGCCCCAAGTGACCTAATTGTTTGCGATGGGCTGCCTGCACCGGTTCGTCGAGCCGGGCCAGGAGTTTCAGCCCTTCCGGCGTGATCCGGGCCATTACCATTCGCCGGTCCTTGGTTTCCCGGCAGCGTGAGATCAGGGAGCGCCTTTCCAGCCGGTCAAGAAGGCGGGTAATGTCCGGATCTCGCGTGATCATGCGGCTGGCGATTTCGCCGCAGGGGAGCCCTCCGGGTGAGCCGCGCAGGATGCGGAGCACGTTGTACTGCGTCCCCGAGAGATCCTTCACCATGAGAACCTTCACCAAGCCACGGGTCAGCATGTCGGTGGTGCGTAACAGCTCCAGGAACGCTGCCTCCTCGGGACAAGCCGCGCGTCGTTTGTTCCCCGCCGGAATCATTTTCCTCATGCCACGAGATAGTACTCGTTACAACGAATATTGTCAAGACGGCTTTCGCAGCAATGGCAAGAGGAAAAACGCTGCCGACAGAAGAGGCTGAACACACTTGGCAGTTGGTCCGGCAAACCACGGGATACGCAGACCGACGAGGCCTGGTTTTACTGACGGCTGATCGCGGAGAGCGGACAGCTCCCTATGGTGCCTCGATCAACTCCATCTTGCCTTCCCGCGTCCGGTGCAGCACCATCACTCTGCCCTGGGGATCGCGGAATACGAAAACATCGCGGTCGCGGAAGTGTGCCTCTTTGATCGCTTCTTCCAACGTCATCGGACGAAGCGCAACCGAGTCCTTGGCATGCACCAGATGCACTTCGGTCGTCTGCGCCACCGATGGGAATTTATGAACGAGAACGGAAACGGTGGCACTCTCCGCCAGTCCGAGCGCCGCCTCAATATTTTCTTCCAACGATTGGCCGTCAAACTTCTTTACCGCTTTACGTTTCTTGCTCAGCCACTTCGTTTTATGTTTGAGCGCCTGACGGTGCAGGTGATCGAGGGCTTGACTGACCGCCGACGCCATATCTGCGGTCTGGGCCAGCCCAATGATGGGACCGTGGGGCGGGTCAATCGTGATCTCGGCTTTGTGCCGGCGCTTTTCGACGGCCAGAATCACTTTGGTCTCGAATCGGTCGCCTAGAATTTTTCGGATCTTGTTGATGCCGGTTTCAACTTCCTTGCGAATGGCGGGAGTAATTACGTATTTCCTCGCGGTATATTCCACGTTCATCAAGCAGCCTCCAGAATCTCTCAATCCCGGGCAAAAAGGTCAGAGGTGAGATTGCAGAGGTGAAAACCATCACGCTGGCAGCGATGGGGCTCACCTCTGCAATCTGACTCTCGCCTCGGCAATTATTTCTTGACTCTTCGCTGATGGGTGCTCGGAATCTTCATATCTTCCCGATATTTTGCGACGGTCCGCCGCGTGACCTGGATGCCCTGCGATTGCAGAATGCGGGTGATCTGTTCGTCGGTCAACGGCCGGCTTGGATCTTCTTCTTCGATCAACTTCTTTACGCGCCGTTTCAAAATCAGCAGCGAAGTGCCGCCACCCTCGGGCCCTTGCACGCTCTCTGAGAAGAAATAGCGCAATTCGAACACGCCCTGCGGCGTGTGGACATACTTATTGGCGACCGCGCGGCTGACCGTGGAAGGATGCACGCCGATCTCTTCAGCCACTTCTTTGATCATCATCGGCTTCAGCTGATCGATTCCCCGTTCGAGAAAATCCTCCTGCCGCGCGACGATCGAATAGCAGACCTTGGTGATCGTCTGCTTCCGTTGTTCGATGTTTTTAATGAGCTGGATGGCGGACTTGTAGCGATCCTTGACGTAGTTGCGCGTGTCGCGATCATTGCCTTCGCGGGTCAGCAGCCGCTTGTATGCGGGATTCAAGCGCAACTGCGGCATGTCTTCGTCATTCATGATGACCAGCCATTCGTCGCCATGTTTAACGAAAGCGACATCGGGCTCAATCAGCCGCGCCGGAACCTTGTTGTAGCGCAAGCCCGGCCGAGGATCCAGCGTGCGGACGTACTCGAGCCCTGCCTGCACCGCTTCGACGGGACGCCCGATGGCACGCGCAATTTCCTTGAACTGCTTCAGGGTAACCGCTTTCAAATGCTGATCGACGACGGCAATCGCGTCTCTCACAACTTGCTCGGAAAGAGCACTACCATTTCTGTGCTCCTGTAAATGTTCCAGATGGTAGCGCAACTGATAGAGCAGGCATTCGCGCAGGTCGCGGCAGGCGATTCCCTGCGGATCGAACTGGCGCACAACTTCGAGCGCTTCGTGCAGATCGGTGCGGGCGAAGTTTACGGATGCGATTCGAGCGGGCGCTGTCGCCGCTCCAGTGCCCGCTGCTCCCGTGGCGGTCGTTCCCTGGCTCGCCGCGCTGGGCAGCGGAGCGTCGGCTGCCTGAACCTCGGCCGCTATCGCCGGGCGAACCTCGGGCTCAGCATCCCGCTCAACCAATGACTCGGTTCCGGCATCTTCCGCCGTCAGCTCCGCGCTGCCGGGGTCTGCTGTCGTGAGGTCATCGGCCGCAAGAACGGAAGTTTCGGGATCAGAAGTATCGAGGTCAGAAGATTCGAAGTCAGAAGTCTCGGCCGGCTCCTCGGCGACAGCAAGCCCCAGCGCCTCCGCATCACCAATGATCTTGGCCGCCACTTCCACATCTGCCTCGGGAGCCGCGACCGGAGCGATTCCCAGCAGTTCTTCATCGCTGGCAATCAGGTATCCTTCTTCGTTCAGATTCCCAATGATCAGCTCGGCGGCCTGGTGCACCGGCGGCCGCACAGAAATCGCGCCCAGTTGCCATAGCAGGTGATCGCTCAAGTTCCCCGGCTTCGACAGGAAGTTCTCGAACGAAGGCTTCTCGATCTCTTCCATTTCTCCCGAGCTGCGATACCCGGGATCCAGATAATCCTGGAAGAACGAGCCAAAATCTATCTCCTCGAAAGGATCCTTCTTCTCATCCGCGATTGTCGGACCCTCTTCCGAGGTCGCCTTGGCGGCCAGCCGGTCGCGTTCTTCCTCCTGGCGTCCGACATCATCGAGCAGAGGAACGGCATCTTCCAGCTCTTCGAGCACCGGGTTCTCGACCATCTCGGCATTGATCATGTCCTTGAGCTCGAGCTTGTTGAGCGCGAGCACGGAGACCATTTGCACGAGACCCGGCGTCAGAATCTGTCGCTGGGACAACTTGACGTTCAGCTTGTGCTGAAGAAGCACCATTTCTCCCCAAAAATTTATTATCTCCCGCCCACCCGGCTCCACCGTGACGGTCCGGTTGCGTCGGGGTGTGGAAAATTTAGCTTCTCACGCACCGAGGTAGATCGTAGGGGCACGAAAGGACAATGTGCCCACGCCTTGGTAACTAGAAACAGTTCCCAGTCGTGTTGATGGAGTGCCGCGTCCTCGCCCGGCCACCACTCTGCCAGACGGGCGAGACGCCCGTCGCTCCATCGGCGCCAAAACCGGCGACTGCTTCTTCACACCAGTGAGAAGCTTTCCCCCAAATAAACCCGTCGTACCTCCGGATCGCCACCCAACTCCTCCGGCGTACCGGAGCGGAAAATGCGGCCCTCGTTAATGATGTATGCCCGATCCGTGACGGACAACGTTTCGCGGACGTTGTGATCCGTGATCAGAATTCCGATCCCGCTCGCCCGCAGATCGGAAATGATCTTCTGCAAATCCAAAACGGCAATCGGATCGATTCCGGAAAACGGCTCGTCGAGCAAAATGAATGTAGGGTTGATGCACAGCGACCGCGCGATTTCCACCCGCCGCCGTTCACCGCCCGACAGCGCATACCCGCGATTCTGCCGGATATGTTCCAGCCCGAGCTGATCAATCAGTTTCTCCGCTTTTTCCCGGCGTTCATGCCAGGAAATCGGCTGAACTTCGAGCACGGCCAGGATGTTGTCTTCGACAGTCAGTTTCCGAAAAACCGATGCTTCCTGCGGGAGATAGCTGATGCCGTACTGGCGCGCCCGTAAGTACATGGGAACGCTAGTGATATCTTCGTCGTCGTACAACACCCTGCCTGTGTCGGGAGGAACCAGACCTACAATGGAATAGAAGGTGGTGGTTTTTCCGGCGCCATTCGGTCCCAGCAGGCCGACTACCTCGCCCTGCAAAACCTGAAGGCTGACTCCGTTTACTACGCGTCGGCCACGATAGGATTTCCCAATTTCGTCGGTGGCCAGCGTATGCATTTATCGCGCCACTTGCGTCCTGGTGACGGTCGGGGACGTTTCTCTACCTTCTACGAGCACCCTATCATCGTGTCTGTAGAAAGTCAACGAATCGCCCGTGATTTTGCCCCGTTCGGCATCAAAAATGCTGGGAGTTCCGCCGGTCAGCACGAACTTGTCCTCGGCCGCCGTATATACCAATCGTTCCCCGGTCGCACGCCGCGTCGGCTGCGTGACCATAACCTTGCCTTCGGCCGCGATTCGGTCCACTTGCCCGGGTGTTGCCGGGCCCACGCTTGCTTCGGACTCGCTCCGCGACCGCAGAAATACCGTCATCTGCTGTGCCGTCAACGTAGTGTCGGGACCCTTCGCTGTCACCCCGCCATCCAAGAGAATTTTTCGCTCTGCGTCGGCATAGATGAGGTGCGCCGACGTGATATGGACTGGGGTCGCCTTCCCACTCTTGTCGAATTGCACCAGCACGGTCGAAACCGGTTGGGTGCTCCCTTGCGTTCCCGCCTGCGCGACGAGCGATCGATGGTCGCGATCAAATTGAAGCGTAGGAGCCTCCACTACGTTCGCGTTTTGCCACAAACGGGCATCGCCCCTGTACACCGCCACCGCCGGTGAACGATGTGCCGTCATGCTGCGGCTCGTCACGTGGATCGGGTCGGAAGAGGCAAGCATACCGCCCTCCGGTTGTGCCTTTAGATCGGAGTACGTGCTCTTAACATTGCCCTCGGCTATGGCGTCTCCGGTCGTCCGGTTCATACGAATCGTCTGGGCTGTCGTCGTCATACCGTTGTCCACCACTCGAGGCGACTCGCTAAGCACCAGCATCTGATCGGCAGCTGTGTACTCTCCCCGCTCGGCCCAAGCCTTTAATGTGCCGTCGACGTAGGTAACACCACCTGCCTGCTTGATCGACGCGACGCCACCCTCTGGCCGGAAGACGACATCAAGCATCTGGCTGGTCGATACGCGATCAGGCTGTCCCGGCGTAGAGATCATATTGCCGACAATCTTGCCACTGACAATCTTGGCGTCAGGTTCTCCATGCAGCGTGGCCAGGCGATTCTTCTCCGTGAACTTCGCCGTGAACTTGGCGGCCGTAACCACCGTCTTCTGATTCGAGCCCGGTTGCGTAATCACAATCTGCGGCGGTCCGGTCGTCTCGGCACGCTCCAGCCGACGGCCATCTTTCACGATGAAATCCATCACCGGGGCGGTCATCTCGACGTCTTGTGCGTCTCCCTTGATTGGCGACGGCGCCATTGCCGACGACATCACCGCCTCTCCGCTCTGATTCTTCTTCTGCGCCAGCCGCACGCCGTCTTCCGCATGAACGGTCTTGAGCATCTGCTGTCCGGCAAAATGCAGCGTCACGCGCCCGGCGGCCGCTTCGGCCTGCTGCGATCCCTCATTCTGCAATCCTTGCTTCTGCAATCCTTGCTTCTGCAATCCTTGCTTCTGCAATCCTTGCTTCTGCAATCCTTGGTTCTGCAATCCTTGGTTCTGCAAACCCCCGTTCCGCGATCCGGTGGGGACGCGGCTCGCCGGGTCTCCGGAAGCGAATTGCACGTTGCCGGTGAGAATGGCAGTAGTCAGTTGATTCCGCGTTCCGGTCAGGAACAATTCGGCGCGATCGGAGCGCGCGTGCTCATCCGCCCGGCCCTGAAACTCGCTCTCCACATTGCCCTCGGCAAGAATGCGATCCACTGTGTTGTCCTGCCGCAGGAAGAACGTCGCCTGGTCGGACTGCAGTTGCTGCCGCTCCCGCGTCAGTCGCACCGCGGTGAGCACGACCTGCCGGGGCTGCTTCGAAATCAAGCCGCGATCCGCATACAGACGAAGCGGTTGCGGCCGGCTGACATCGAGCGCGACCGACGACAGCAAGGTCATCGTGCCCGTCTTGGCCACATATTCAACTCCGACAGCCGAACCGGATGCCTGCGGCGTTTGAAACACTATCTTTCCAGTGGCGGAAGCGTTCCCCGTGTTCTTATTGAAGACCAGCCCGTTGGTTTCAAGATGAATCGGGTCTTTCGTTTGCGCCGGAGCCGTCTGGTCCGAATGCCGCATCCCCTCGGGATTCGCTTCCAGGTCAATCAGCACGGTGCCCTTCGCACTGACGTTGCCCGACGCGGGATCGTACTCGAAATCATCCCCGGTAATCCGGTCGAAACGGCCAGCATCCTTGCCGTAGATGACGATGTTGACGCTGTGCAACTCCGCCCGTCCGCCCCCTTTGAACTGAACCGCCTTGGAAGCGCTCACGGTAAACAGAGTGCGGCCTTCTTCAGATTTGGAGATGGAAAAGCCCTCGGCGGTCTGCTGAATGTCCAGACCGATTTTCGCGGGGATGTCATGTACGACCTTATGCACCCGCCAGCGCGCGTAGAAATACATCCCGGCAACCGTTGCAATCATCAGAATCGCGCCCAAGGCGAACCAGCGGCGCAGACGTGAAAACCGAGGAGCCATCAGAGGGTAGTGTAACCTGCGGGGATGCGGGCGGCGGTGCGAGCCCGACTTGTTCGTGCAGAGACGGGGCTTGCCCGGTCTCCGGCAGCGAGGCACTGCCTAGACGCGGCGAGACGCGTCTCTCCCCGAACTCGTTATGGGCGCCGCACCAGCGTGCCAGCCAGCAGATCGTGCAGTCCCTGCTTGCGCTCCGTGAACCCGACCATGATGTACCCGATCCCCAGGATCATCGCGGAAAGCCACTTCGCAAAATGTCTTCCTGTCGCGCGTTCGAATGAGATTCGGTTGCCATGGAGGTCGGTGACTTTCATCCCAAAGATCATCTTGCCCAGCGTCGCCTGGTATGACGAACTCTCCATGAAAGCCTCGTACAACCAGGAACCGAAAATCAACAAGATGATCGTGATGCCACTGCCCAAAATCCCAAGGCCCCCATGCGGAATGCCACTCATCATTCCCGCCATCCCGAGACCACCGAAAATCATACCGACGGGAGCCACTACAACCCGCAAAATGATGGAGTCGATGATGGCCGCAACCACCCGAATCCAGAAACCTCCGTAGCCGACTCCCGCTACCGGCGCCACCGCATGATACGCGGTCGCCGGGGCTGAGAAGGCCGACGCGGGGTTCGACGACGCGAAGTTGGGCGCTGCTGACTGCGGCGCTGCCACCGCTGTCGGGACGGCGCCCGGACTCGGGCTCGTGGGTGCTCCACAACGATTACAAAACTGAGCGCCAGCGGCATTCTGCGCGCCGCACTTGTTGCAGAAGAAAGTTCCGTTCATGACCCGGCACTATAAAGATGGATTGGCTTCCTGTCAAAGGCGGAGCAGAAATTCGGCAGGACCAGCCGGCAGACACAAGGGCATTCACCGGGTGCGCACCACGTCGCGCAGCGTCAATTCCAACCCACCGAATTCAGGATGATGGTTCATGCCGAGCGAGTAAGCGATGTCCAGGCGGTCCCCGGGCAGCAACTGCAAGCGGTCGCAGGATTCCTTCAGGCCCCATCCCATAGCTTTGAATGCGATGTTGTCGCGCCAGGAGGATTGTGTGTATTCGAAAGATTGTGTGGTGGCGGGGCTCTGCCCCGCATCTCGTTTCGGAATCGTCGCCGCATCGGGATGGCAGCGCGGAGTGAAGTCTTGCGCTGCCGCCGCAATGGCCATTCTGCCATTGACGGCGGGAGACACGCGCAGCCGTACATGCTTGTCCTTCACCGCCTGCGGAGGCGCCATCAACCGCACCGCCCGAGCGGCGAAAACGGGCTCGCGATTCTCCATCCCAAAAGGTTCCAGCAAAAGCAGCGCCTGATGAAGTTCAGGCCTAACTTCTCCGAGCGGCAGTTCGCGATCGAACTCAAGCTGCGGTTCAAAGTCGGCGGGAGTGAGCCGGGCGCGCGCGTAGCCATCCAGATGCTGGCGCAGTTTCTCCACGTTGGCGCTGGGCAGTGTAAAGCCTACCGCGTGCGCGTGTCCGCCGTAGCGGGAAAACAGCTCGTGGCACGATTCAATCGCACGCAGCAGATGGAACGACGGAATCGATCGTCCCGAGCCGTGCGCTTCGTCTCCTTCACGAGAGATGACGAGCGTCGGCCGCCCGTGGCGCTCCACCACCCGCGAAGCCGCGATTCCAATCACGCCGCGATGCCAGCTTTCTCCATCCACCACCACGCAATACGCTTCGCGCAAGGCGGGCTCGTCTTCCAGTCGACGAAAAATGCTGTCCATGATGCGCCGCTCTTCTTCTTGACGCTCGGCGTTCAACTGGTCAAGCCGGCCGGCGATCTTCCTGGCACGCTCCATGTCTTTCTCCTTGAAAAGATCGACCACGTCGCGTGCCACGTCCATGCGGCCGGCAGCGTTCAGGCGAGGCGCGATGCGGAAGGCAACTTCGGCGGCGGTCAGCGCCCGTCCGTCGCCGAGCTTGGCAACTTCCAGCAGCGCCTTCAGCCCGACGTTCACCGGAGAACGCAGCCCCTGCAATCCAAGCTTCGCGAACACGCGATTCTCGCCCAGCAAGGGAACAGCATCGGCGATGGTCGCGATGGCCACAACTTTCATGAACGACATCAGCAGGCGCGACTGATCTTTCGCAGCCAGCCGCCGCTGCATGAATCCCTGGGCCAGCTTGAACGCTACGCCCGCGCCGCACAAATGCTTGCAGGGATAATCGCAGCCGTCTTGATTTGGATTCACTACAGCCAGCGCCTGCGGAACGCCGTCCATCCCCGGCAGGTGATGATCGGTGACGATCAGGTCGACTCCGGTGCGCCGCGCCGTTTCGGCGGCGGCGAACCCGCGGATGCCGGTGTCAACGCTGATGATCAGCCGCACGCCCTCGGAAGCAGCCCGCTCAATCACCTCGTCGCGCATGCCATAGCCTTCACGGATGCGGTGCGGAACATGATAGTCAGCCGCTCCGCCGCAAAGCTCGATCGCCGTCTTGAGGATGACGATCGCCGTCGTGCCGTCCACGTCATAGTCGCCGTAAATCAGAACTTTTTCTCTGCGCTCTATCGCGGCCTCCAGCCGATCAAGAGCGGATTTCATCCCGTTCATTAGCAACGGGTCGTGGAGGTCGTCAAGTTGAGGAGAAAGAAAACGTGCAGCCGCTTCTGGCTCGTCGATCCCACGACCGACGAGCAAATCGGCAAGCACCGGCAAAGCGGCAGGAGGGACTTTCAGCTTGGAATCATGCAGCGCAGCTTCGAGGACCCTGGCTTTGGGAGAATTCAGCGGATTGGAGATCCATCGCATGGGGCAGGTCTTAGGCGTCAGGCCTGAGTCGTCAGGGAATTTGTAAGCCGGTCAATCGCGGGGTTTTCCTAACACCTGACAGCTGTTACCTAAGACCTGCCTCACCGCTCTTCGTCCTGGTCCGGCTCATCGATCATGAATCCGCCGCTATCATCGGCCAGTTCGCGCAGGTGCTGATAATGCTCATACCATTCGGTGCCGGCCTCATAAACGAAGACGCATCCCTGGTACGCCCATCCGAGCTGCACGAACCCGGTCTTTCCGACGTAGGTCTTCAGCCAGCGGCTTTCTTCCAGATCTTCTTCGCTTCGGTAATCGCCGTCGGCGAGCCGCTGGGACAAGCGCTCCAACTCTTCGCGATCGAGCGCCCAGGAATGCATGGTCAGGAAGGGAGCACCCGTGGACTTGGCCAGCTCCACGAAATCCTTCCAGCCGTCCGGATTATGTTCCGAATCCCACAGCACGCTGGGGACTTCTTCGCACTCGACATAGCCAAAGAAACGGCGCATGCCCAGACCTTCGATGAAGGCCGTCATATCGTCTTTCATGCCCGTCAGGTCGTCTGGATGTGGAGACATGGAGTGTCATCATTGTACGGCTTGGCCCCAGTCACCCGCCACTGCCTGAGGACGGTCGTTGGTCGCTGGTCGTTGGTCGTTGGCAAACCCCTTCTGAGAAATGTCGCTCTCGGCCCGTCCATGCGGGTTGAGGTGGCTGGCGAACGATTAACGAGCGGCGGCCAACGACCGCCTGGCTTGTGTTAAACTTTCTGTTCACAAAAAACAACGCGTTAATCATGCTTTTTTCCAAAGAATATGTGGGCTATCTCGCCCGCGAAGTCTCCAAAAAACTGGTGGCGAGCGGCCTCATAGAGACCAAGGCGATGCCTGCTCTAACCGAGAAGGTACACGCCGCGCTGCTCGAAGAACTGGCGCTCGAGGACCGCATTAACGATGAGGTTCGCGTCATTCTCGAAGCGTATTCCGACGAAATGCAGAAAAGCGGCGCCAATTACCAGGAAATGTTCCGCAAGGTAAAGACCGAGCTGGCGAAAAAATACAAGGCCATTCTTTGAAAACGACTTTGAGGACTCCCCTGCCGTGCGACTGAGCCGCGACAAAGTCAACAAACTCGCCCACGTCGTCACCGACGCCGTCGCCGATCTGGACGAGGTCGAGTTCATCGAGGACCGCAACACCATCCGCCTCGAAGTCCGCAAGATTCTTGAAGAGCTCCTCATGCAGGAAGCCCGCATCGACCAAGCCGCCCGTCAGAAAATCGAAAGCCAGCGCCGCACCATCATCGAGGGCTCCGAGGAATGGTCGATCCTTTATCGCAAGTATTACAACGAAGAAGTAAAGAAGCTGGGTTTGTAAGTAATTCTGCGTAGGGACAGCCGCCCTCGGCTGTCCGGCGAGGCGAAGCCTCGCCACGCTCCTGAATCGCCAGAAATACACAAACGAAACCCAAGGCGAGCTGCGCTCCGACAGCCGAGGGCGGCTGTCCCCAGGGTTCGCTTCGCTTAGCGGCTACTGGCTACCGGATTCATCCGTAGGACATCATCCTGATCATTATCGTTGGCCTTGATCCCAACCGCATCGAGCTGACGCGCTACCGGTTGCACTAGTTGTAGAATCTGCGCCAGCGTTTGCCCGACTGCTTCTTTGTCGCTGTTGTCCGGCCCCCGGCGCTCGATCAAACTTTGAAGAAAAGTTTTCGGCCGCGGATAGACCACGATCTTGACGTCGTCGCCATCCGGAACTCCCGCTGCTTTCTTCGCCAGTTTCAGCGCCGTATCGTAGCCGCCGAGCTCATCCACTAAGCCAAGGTTCTTCGCGTCTTGACCCGACCAGATGCGCCCCTTCGCAATCTCTAACACTTTTTCCTTCGGCAGCTTGCGTCCCTCCGCAACCTTGCTCGTGAAATCCACATACACTCGGTCCAGCCACGCCTGGAATCGTCCCCATTCTGCCGGCGTGTAATCGTGCGTTCCGGTAAACATGGTGGCATTGTCGCCCTGGTGCACTTCGTCCCATGAGAGTCCGACCTTGTCCCAGAGCCCGCTAGTCAGCATCTTTCCGCCGAGCACTCCGATCGAGGCCGTGATGGTTCCTGGCTCAGCGACGATTTTGTCGGCCGCCATCGCCACAAAGTATCCGCCCGACCCAGCCAGATTTCCCATCGAAACAATCACCGGCTTGCCCGCCTGGTGCGCCCGCACCACTTCCCGCCAGATGGTATCGGAGGCGACATACGACCCTCCCGGACTATCAACCCGAAATAAGATCGCCTTTACGTCCTTGTCTTCCGCAGCCGCTCGAATCGCGCCCGCCACCGTATCCGAGCCCATATTCTGGCTGCCCTGCACGGGATCGTAATCGCTCCTTCCGCGGGTCACGCCGCCGACACCGAACACCAATGCCACTGTCTTGCCATGATCGTGCGGCCGTCCCGCGCGGTGCAGATATTTATCGAGGTAGAGCAGCTCCGCTCCATCGCCCGCCTGGCTTCTTACTTTGCCGTAGACCTGGTCGCGATACGCGACCCCGTCCACCAGTTTGGCTGTGACTGCTTCCTGGCCCAGATACGGCCCAGCGTCCACCAGAGCTTGGAACTTCTGCGGTGCGATCTGCCGCGCCTGGCAGATGCCGTCTTTCATCTGGTTGAACCATGAAGTCATGATCGCAGTCATCGCTTCTTTGTGCGGCGCCGTATATTTGGTCTCGGTGAATAAGTTGAGCGCATTCTTGTATTCGTAGCGGTGATCGCCATGAAAGGTCACGCCCAGCTTGGAGAGCGTCCCCTTGATGAATGGAGACTCCATGATGATGCCCGTCAGTCCGACGTCGCCCGAGGGCTGCAGATAGACTTGATCAAACGCCGTCGCCAGATAATAAGCCCCGTTGCCCGGACCAAACTCACCGAAAGTCTCCGCGTAGGCAACCGCGAATTTCTTGTGCGCGCGAAATCTTTGGACCGCATCGCGAATTTCCTGGGTCTGGGCCATTCCCATCGGAGCCGCGCCGATCTTGGCAATCATGCCGACGACGCGATCGTCGCTCGCTCCACGGTCGACGGCGTCCACCACGTCGCGCAGTGTCTGTTTTTCCGTCAACATCAAGCGCGCTGTCGGCGTGTCCGGCGCGTCCTCCAGAAACGTCTGCTCGAAATTCGCTTCGAGAATCGTCCTGGATGGAACTTTGCCCTTCGCGCCGATCACAGCCGCCAGCACGATGACCATTGTGATCAGCCAGAGAGCGCCCAGGATGGCAAGAAAACGCACGATCAACTTCGACATGGATTGCTCCTTTGGTCAGAAAGAGCAGTCTAACCAAGTGCAGGCTTGGACGCTAGCGAGCGGCCCTTTGGCCCTTTGCAAGGGCCGCCTCAGTTGCCTCGCCTAGCTTCATTGCATGGCAGTTTCGCGTCATTCGCTCTTTTCCATGTCTTAGGAATGGGCATGGTCGCTGCCAATCCCGTGTTTGGTGGTGAGCTTGGTCTGCGATTCGATCCTCAGCATGACAGAGAGGATTCAAGCGACGAACTTGCGGGATGGGAAACAGCAGGTCGCGGGAACCAAATTTCATTCTTGTTCAGCGGGAGCAAAGAAGACCAGGACTTCGAGCTCTTCCTGAATATCGTAGAACCGGTGTTCCAGTTCAGCCTCCACGAAAATAACTGACCCAGCTCGCACCTCGGGGTGGTCGGATCCAAGTTGCATATGGGCACGCCCCCGAACGACGTAGTACATCTCGTCCTCGCGGTGCGGCTTCTGAGGATCGACCCCGCCTTTCGGCAGAACATAAACGCCGGCGCTCATGGCAGGGACCCGAAGGAATTCGAGGTAGAGTTTGTTTTCCCCCGCCCGCTGGCGATTCAGATCGTCGATGTGAAAGGTGTGGGCCACGGCACCGCTGCTCACTTCTTGACGACACACAACTGAGAACTGGGAACTCGCCTATCCCACCGCGCCGTGAAAGAAAATATCCGTGTACTGCTGCACCAGCGCGTCTCCCGTCAGCGGCCCGCCCGGCTTATACCACTGATAGATCCAGTTGATCATGCCGACCAGGGCAAAGGCCGCCGCTCGCGGCGTGACCGGCGACGGCGAGTTACGTTTGCGCTGGACGTCGGCGATCAGGTTCTCGACGAAGTGCAGGTAATCCTTCTTACGTCCGTTGATCTTGCGGCGAAGCGCCGGGGGCAGCGGATGATTCTCATGCAGCATGACCGTAATTTCGCGATCTTCGGGACTGAGCACAACCTGAATGTGCAGCCGGATCAGCGTTCGTAGGCGCTCTTCGGTTCCCGCAAGGCTGGTTCCCTCGATGCGGCGCACGACGTTGATGACCCGTTCCTCTGTGATCTCCATGGCATGCGACATGATGTGGAACAGGATTTCATCCTTCGACTGAAAGTGATGATAGAGACCGCCCTTCGAGAGCTTGAGCGCGGCGGCGACATCGTTCATCGATGTGGCATCGTATCCCTGCTGCTGAAAGAGGCGCGCGGCGGTGCGCAGGATTTCCTGGCGGGGTTCCTGCCTGGGCTCCTGCCGATGATCGATGGCAGCTTCGCGAAGCATCCAGAGATGGTATCGCGGAATGGGGCTTGAGGTCATTGAAACATTGAAGCATTGGGTCAATGACTCAATGCTTCAATCATTCCGTACTCCAGCGGAACCGCATCACCGCCACCACCCCAAACAACAGCGTGAAGAGCAGCAAAACACCGATGGGCGCAAGCGCCGATGAGAATCCCAAGCCGCGCCAGGTCATTCCGTCGAGCCCATCCATCGCCCACCGGGTGGGTACGACCACGGTCAATTTCCGAAGCCAAGCCGGAAAGACAAAAGTAGGCACCCATGCGCCGCCGAGCATTACCATGATGAGCGTCGCCATGATGGAATAGCCGCGCGTGGCTTCGACCGTTTCACCAAGCGCAGCGACCATTAGGCCGAAGGCGGCGGTCATCAGGGAAAACGCGGCGCAGACTCCCACGAAGCCCGCGAAGCTGCCGAGGATGTGGACGCCAAACACAACCCGGGCGAAGCCGAACAGGACGAGCAGAATAAATCCCGCGATCAGGGAGGCGCTCACCGTCCTGCTGCCCAGCAGCATGGTTCGGGAAAGAGGTGCGGCCCGAAGCCGTTGCCAAAGCCCGCTTTGCCGCAGCGTCAGCAGCGCGATCCCGACATCCAGTCCCATAAAGAGGATGAACTGAATCCCCATCCCCGCGAACGCGTGCGCGTAACCGTTGTACTCGATGTCTTTGCCGGACGTGATCGCTTGCTCTCGCGTATCGTACGGCATGGTCAGGCCGCCAGATATCGCACCTTGCCCGGACTCGCCCTCGCGTTCTCGCTGCTCGTTCAACTCGTTCACGCCGCCAAGCAGATGGCGCAGAGCCTTCCGGTCTTCCGCTGAGATCCGGGGATTGTTCTCGACCTGCGCGAGGGACTCGTTCACCATTTCGCGCCCGCCGGTGCCGGTGAACATCTCTTTGCTGACCGTCTGCATCACCGCGCCGCTCAGGATGCCCCTTACCATGCCGAGTTCCACATTGTGGGAAGGGTCATAGAGCACGCCGAGTTGAGGTTTGTTCTCGCCAGTAAACAGCGCGTGTCCGGCATCCTTGCCGAAATCTTTGGGGATGACAATCGCGAGGGTCGCCTTGCCCTTGCGAACCGCTTCGCGCGCCGCGTCGAGCGTGGAGGGCTTTACGTCAAGATATTTATCGCTGGCGAGTTGGGTAATCAGCCCCCGCGAGATGCCGCTTCCATCCTGGTCAATTACCAGCACCGGCACTTTACTTGTCTCCGCCTTGCCGCTTTGCCCGCCGAACATGTAGCCGAAGAACGAGGCCAACACGACGGGTACCAGCAATCCGACGATCACGGCTTTGCGATCGTTGAAGAACAGTTTCAGATCCTTTCGCACCAGGGCCAGGAATGGAATCATTACGAGTCTCGAAGGCTCCTTCCGGTGAGAGTAAGAAAGACGGTCTCAAGATTCGGCCGCTCGCTCGAGACATGGTGATAGGAATGCCCGTTCTCCGCCAGCCAGCGAAGAACGCCGGGCGCGCCGCGAGACAGATCATGAACTCCAACTCGGAGAGTGCCCTCGATTAACTCGGCCGACTTCACCTCGGGAAGCGCCAGCATCTGTTCCGGCTTGAGGCCGTCCGCATGGACCAGATCGATGGCAATCACATTCGTGACCGGCAACAGTTTGTGCAGCCCCTGCAACGTGTCGTTGGCAATCATTTTCCCGTGATCGATGATTACGATGCGGTCGCAGAGGCGCTCGGCTTCTTCCATATAGTGCGTGGTGTAGATGAGGGTTTTGCCACGTTCCTTCAGCGCCTCGAGATTTTCAAAGATGGCATTGCGGCTCTGCGGATCGACGCCGACTGTCGGCTCATCGAGCAAAAGAATTTGCGGATCGTGAAGCAGGGCCGCCGCCAGGTTCAAACGCCGCTTCATGCCTCCGCTGAACGTTTCCACTTTGTCGCCGGCGCGATCCGAGAGTCCGACCAGACGCAGGACGTCGTCGATTGCCTGCTTCGCCTTCGCACCGGCGAGCGAGTACAGCGCCGCAAAAAAAGTCAAATTGTCGCGGGCGGAAAGCTTGTCATAGAGCGCCATGTCCTGCGGGACGAGTCCGACTTTCAGCTTGACCGGGTCGGTGTCACTCTTAACCTGCTTGCCTTCGATGAGGACTTCACCGGAATCCGGGCTCAACAATCCTGCAATGATGGAGACAGTGGTCGTTTTGCCGGCGCCGTTCGGTCCCAGCAGGCCGATGGTCTCTCCGCGATCGGCGCGAAAACTGACGCCGGTGACGGCAATCAGCTTTCCATAATTCTTCGCCAGCTGTTTCACTTCGAGCATGGATATGCAAGCATGAATATGGATGAGGAGTGTATCACCGCCACGTTGAGCGTTGAAGAACAGCTAGAACAGCGGGCAGAGGTTGACACCAACGGGCCGAAGTCGGTAGCATCTTTGAACCGACCGATCGGTCGGTTCGACAAGGAGCTTCCCAGTGGCCACAGTCTTTTATCAGAACGATGCCAATCCTTCCGCCCTAAAGGGCAAGACCATCGCCGTTTTCGGATACGGCTCGCAGGGGCACGCGCAAGCCCAAAACCTGCGTGACAGCGGCTACGACGTAATCATTGGCCTCGATGTCGAGCGCGGCTCGGCCAAGCAGGCGCGCGCGGACGGCATGACGGTTGTCGCTCCAGCCGAAGCCGCCAAGCGCGCCGACTGGATTCAGATTCTCACGCCGGACGAGACTCAGGCCGAATTCTACGAATCGGCGATCAAGCCGGCCCTCCGCAAGGGTAAAATTCTCGGCTTCTCGCATGGCTTTGCGATTCACTTCAAGACCATCGAGCCTCCGAAAGATGTGGACGTGGTCATGATCGCCCCGAAGGGCCCGGGCCATTTAGTGCGCCGGGTGTATTCGCAGGGCGGCGGCGTGCCTTCACTGCTGGCTATCCACCAGGATGCCAGCGGACGCGCGCATGAATTCGCACTCAGCTACGCGCACGGCATTGGTTCGACACGTGCTGGCGTACTGCAGACAACTTTCAAAGAAGAAACCGAGAGTGATTTGTTTGGCGAACAAGCTGTGCTCTGCGGCGGGTTGACTTCGCTGATGGAGAAAGGCTTCGAGACGCTGGTGGCGGCGGGCTACGCTCCCGAGATTGCCTACTTCGAGTGTGTGCACGAGATGAAGCTGATCGTCGACCTGATCTACGAAGGCGGCCTGAGCCGCATGCGCGATTCAATTTCGAACACAGCCGAGTACGGAGACCTGACCCGAGGCGAAATGGTTGTGGGAGATACAACGCGCAAGGCGATGAGAGAAGTGTTGGCGAGAATCCAGGACGGCAGCTTCGCCAGGGAATGGATCGCCGAGAACAAGAGCGGCGGCAAGAATTTTGCCAAGCTGCGCGAGCGCGAGAAGCAGCACCCGATTGAAAAAGTAGGCGAGCAGTTGCGCGCGATGATGTCATGGCTGCCATCGGAGAAGAAGAAAGCCACGGAACCAGCGAAGGCCGCAGGACCGAAAGTAGTGAATGCGTAAAGCGCGCGCCGCGACCGCTTAGAATCAAATCAATGGAGCGCCGGGCGTCCCCGCCCGGCCACCCAACTGCAGGACGGGCCAGACGCCCGTCGCTCCACCGTCTCAGCGTTTCAGTTAGACTGTTCTGTCTTACTCCCATGGACATCGACCTCAAACATCGCAGTCGCAGCATCACGGATGGGCGCGACCAGGCTCCGGCGCGCGCCATGTATAAGGCCATCGGCTTCACCGACGCCGACCTCGCCAAGCCGCTGATTGCCGTCGCCAACACCTGGATCGAGACCATGCCCTGCAACTTCCACCTGCGGCGGCTCTCGGCCAAGGTGAAGGAAGGAATCCGCGCCGCCGGCGGCACGCCGATGGAATTCAACACCATTGCCATTTCCGACGGCGAGACCATGGGCACCGAAGGCATGAAAGCGTCGCTAGTGAGCCGCGAGGTGATTGCCGACTCCATCGAATTAGTCTGCCGCGGACAGCTTTTCGACGCCGCTGTGTGCGTAGTAGGTTGCGACAAGACGATCCCCGCCGCCGCCATGGCGTTGGCCCGCATGAACCTGCCCGGTCTGGTGCTCTACGGAGGAACGATTGCCGCCGGAAAATTTCGCGGCAAAGACGTCACCATTCAGGATGTGTTCGAGGCCGTGGGCGCGAACGCCGCCGGCAAGATGAGCGATGCCGACTTGCTCGAGTTGGAGAACGTAGCCTGTCCCGGAGCAGGCGCATGCGGCGGCCAGTACACCGCAAATACTATGTCCACGGTCATGGAACTGATCGGCCTTTCGCCCATGGGATTCAACGGCATTCCGGCAATGGACCCGCGCAAGGACGACGTAGCATTCCGCTGCGGCGAAGTGGTCATGAATCTTCTGAAGCAGGGAATTCGTCCCAGCGACATTTTGACGCATGCAGCGTTCGAGAACGCAATAGCTGGCGTAGCCACAACGGGAGGCTCGACCAACGCCGTGCTTCATCTATTAGCGATCTCGCGAGAAATGGGATTGTCGCTGGAGATCGACGATTTCCAGCGAGTCAGCGAACGGACGCCGCTGCTCGCCGATCTGAAGCCCGCGGGGAAATTCGTGGCCGCCGATGTAGACACAGCCGGCGGCATCCCGGTAATTGCCAAGCGCCTGCTCGATGGCAAGCATGCAAGTGGTTCAACGATGACCGTAACCGGAAAAACATTCGCCGAAGAAGCAAACGCCGCCAAAGAAACCGCCGGGCAGACCGTGATCGCTCCTTTGAGCAAGCCCTTGAAGGCGACCGGCGGCCTAGTCATCTTAAAAGGCAATCTAGCTCCCGGCGGCGGAGTCGTAAAGATGAGCGGCCACGAGCGCCAATCGCACACCGGCCCGGCGCGCGTGTTCGATTCCGAAGAAGCCGCGATGCAGGCCGTGACCAGCAAGCAGATCAAGTCTGGAGATGTAGTGGTAATCCGCTACGAAGGTCCCAAGGGCGGCCCCGGCATGCGAGAAATGCTAAGCGTCACTGCGGCCATCGTAGGCGAAGGCCTGGGGGAGAGCGTGGCTCTGATCACCGACGGGCGGTTCAGCGGCGCAACCCGCGGCCTGATGGTCGGCCACATAGCTCCAGAAGCGGCGCTGGGCGGCCCGATAGCCGCGATTCGCGAAGGCGACAAGATCACCATCGACACTAAGATCCGAAGGCTGGAACTTGAAATATCCGACGCCGAAATCACGCGCCGCATGGCCGAATGGAAATCTCCAGCCCCACGCTATCAAACCGGTGTGTTCGCGAAGTATGCAGCGCTGGTAAGGTCCGCGTCCGAAGGCGCAATTACAACCCCCACCCACCAGAGTCACTTCAAGCCCTAACTGCGGAAAATCACTGATGACCTTCCTCCTCGCCAGCTGCCTTCGCCGGCCAATAGACTTCTTCCTTTAAGTTCTCCTTATTGAAACCGATCCGCCTCAGGATGCCCTTCGCGTGCTCGACCATCTCCGGATGCCCGCACAGATACCCCACACTATTCGCCCCGGTGAGTGCCCACTGGTCGGCGTACTTGCGAATCACATCGTCCACTCGTCCAACCTCGCCCTTCCAACTGTCGTCCTCCCACGGACGGCTCACCGCGAAAACACAGCGAAACCACGGCGCTTGTCTCGAGAAGTCCTCCAACTCCTCGCGATAACCGAACTCCCACGACCGGCTCGCTCCGTTCAGCAGAAACAATTTGTGATCGCCCGCAAACCGGCCTTCTTTCCAGTCCTTGAACAGCGTTCGCACGTAGCTGACAAAAGGCGCGACGCCGGTCACGGTGCTTACCATCAGGTGGTTTATGCGCTCCGGTTGTGCGGTGTCGAACGTGAAGCGCCCCTTCGCGACTTTGCGCACCAGAACTTCAGCGCCCAGCTGAAGCTCATACAGCGGCGGCGTTGTGGTGCCGTGCGGCACCAGTTCAAAGAAGAATTCCAGTTCCTTTTCGTAGGGAGAGGAAACGATCGAGTAGGGACGTTCCAGCCGCCGTGCGTCGCGTTCAATCCCGAGGGTCGCGTATTGGCCCGGAACAAAGCTGAACTCCGCCCCTGGATCAATACGAATCATCCACAGATCCGGTGCAAAATCCGCGCGCTTGGTGATACGGGCCCGGTAGTGCTTGTCCATGACGATAGAGTTCCCCCTTCACTCCAATCAAAATACCGACCGGTCGGTTGCCAGTGCTACAGACTACTGCAAATTCGTTCTGGAATTCGGCGAAATTTTCAAAGCGGGGTAGCGGTTTATCGCCAGATCATCGACCAGGTGGAACGCGGAAAAGGCGATCCTCGAAGTGGAGAATTTTCTCCATGCGATCAATTTGAGTGCCCAGGCCGGCTCCGGGAGTCCATGGGTCGTCGTGAACGGGCGCAGAGGATCACCGAACGCGAGACGCTGGGACGCGAACTGCAGCGCATTCTTGACGAGAAGACAAATCCCTGGCGTCGTTCACATCCAAGCGAGTCGCGACGTTGCCATTTGAGTGGACGTGATCGATGTATGCCATTCGACCGGGGTTCAAGTCGTTGTGGTCGCGCCAGTACGGTAAACCGCAAACCCAGTATCGCGGAAAGAGAACAGCCCGCAAGCTTTTCAGCCTGCGGGCTGCCCGGTGGACTGTTTGGGATTGACTGAGGTGGTCACTCTCGTGGCCCCTCGCTCACTCCGGTGCCAGCACAACCTGTGTGCCCGGCGGATCCAGCCCATACTCACGGATTGTTTGCGAGAGATCGTTCCCGATTCCCCCGACCAAAGGTTCCTCGAGAACTCCCCTTAGAGCAACCGCCCTAAGACTCAGCCACCTCACCTGGTCTGGTACTACTGTGACTATCAGAACTTGTCATCCGACCACCTCCTTTCCGGTGTAAACGCAGAGTACAAAAAAAGCCGGCTCGGCGTCAACTGCACGGATGTGGAGTGCCGAAACAGGCAATAGTTCTCAGTCCCCGGTTCTCAGTGAAAAACGCGGGTTACTGAGAACTGAGAACTGCCCCGCGCGGGTACACTTATCTCGGCGAATGAAAACAACCAGCTTCGAGTTCCACTCAACATGCCAGCCGTGAGCGTGGCTTCCACCGTTCTCAATGAGAGCGACGACATCGACTTACTGGTCGAGAGTCTGATGCAGCAGACTCTCGCTCCCGCTGAGGTCATCATCGTTGACGGCGGTTCCACCGACGGAACTTGGGAGCGTCTGCAGGCCGCCCGGGCGAAATACCCGACGCTGGTTCCGATCCGCGATGAAAGCTGCAGCCTGCAACGATCACCGGGACCGATTGCACGCGGCCGCAATGTCGCAATCGCCGCAGCCTCCTCCGATATCGTCGCCTGCGCCGATGCCGGCTGCACCTACCATCCCGACTGGCTCGTCAACCTCACGGCCCCGATCTTTGCGGGCGACTCCCCGTATTCTGTTGGCGGATCATACATCGACTCAGCAAATTCCACCGTCTGGGACGTTGCCTCCGCACCCTTTTTCGGAGTCAAGCTAAACTCCGACGCAACAACCAAATCCTGCACCGCTCGCTCCATGGCCTTCCGCAAGGAAATTTGGCAGCGCGTTGGCGGATTCCCGGAAACTGTCTTCCTCGGAGAAGACACGGTATTCGATTCCGAGGTCCGCAAGCTTGTGGCTCCCGCCTTCCCAGAACGTGCCAAGCCGTCTTACCACCCACGCCACACTTTTCGCTCGGCTCTCCAGCAAATGGTGAGCTATTCCATAACCGACGGCGTTTTGGGCGGACGCTCGGCCCGTCGATGGCGGAACCTGGTTCGCTGCGTCGCCGAAATTTCCGCCATTCTCGCGCTTGTTGACTCGCCGATTCCGCTGTTGTGCGTGCTCGCGCTGGAAATTTATTTTGCATTTAGGTTGGACTGGACCGATCTTCGCGAATCGCCGATGCGAGTGCTTGCCGCACGCCTGGCATTTTCGCTAATCGTTCCGTGGGTGGTCGCGTGGTATCAGACGCTAGGCAGCATCACGAAGTCAAACCGTCCCAACCGGCAGAATTTCACGTAGTGAGGATGCGGTAAGAGTGAGCGAGGTATCGGTATCCCCCGGCGAACTGCCGGTCCTTCGCTTCGGTCAGGATGAACATTCATCAGTGGTGCCGCTGCGCACGAACACTCGCCGCGCACTCGCAGTACATGCCCGCCAGATACCTACCTTCGTTGCCGCCCCTTCCCTAGACTGAAAGCATCCCTGCAAAGCAGGAACGGCTTCCCCAAGTCATCGGTCTTTCAAGAAAGTTCTCAATAAATCCATGGAACCGCGGAACCAGGGTTTTTCTGAGAACTGAGAAGCGGGAACTGGTTTCAGCCCTTCCAGCGATATGCATCTTGTTGGGCCAGTCCTATATGCGCCAGCACGCGGTTGGCGAATTCCTGTGCCATCGCATCGGCGCTCGGCGGATGGTTATAGAACGTGGGAATCAGCGGGAAGATAGTCGCTCCCGCGTCCGCCGCCAGCGACATGTTGCGGATGTGGATTTTGTTCAGCGGCGTCTCCCGCACGCACAGCACGAGCGGCCGGCGCTCTTTAAGACTCACATCGGCAGCGCGTTCGATCAGGCGCGAGGCCGTGCCATTGGCAATGCGGCCGAGCGTGCCGACGCTGCACGGGATCACGACCATCGCGTCCGAAGGATACGACCCGCTGGCCACGTTCGCCCCGATATCGGTGTTGGACTGGTGCTGAATCTTTGCCGACGGCGCGCCGATGATTTGACGCAGGAGATCAGATCGGCCTTCGACACAGAGTTCCTCGGCCATGACGCGCAGGCCGCCGTCGGAAGCGATGAAGTTTACTGTCTTAACCCGAGGATCGCGTTCCACGGTCAGTAGAAAGTGCTTCAGAAATATCGATCCGCTGGCGCCGGTGGTGGCAACGGTAAGGTTTTCCGGCGCAAGAGGCAAAGTTGTGCTCCACGAGGCATCTAAGGCGCGGCCCCGAAAGCTGAGGATAGGGACGCGGGAAAGGCAAGTCAAGACGGCTGAATTCTGATTTGCCATTTCGACATTCAGCGAAGGCGTATAGCGAACGACCACCGAACAACGACGCCCTTATGGCAAACACCGGCATCTTACGATCGCGGCGCAGTGCCGCTCAACTCCACGCGATCGCCAGCGTCGAGCGTGAGATCCGCGCCATTGATCCCGCCTCCAGACGCAAATATCTTCGCGACTTTCGCGAGGCCTACGACTCCTACCAGAAGGTTCTCGCCCCGAGCGATGTCCGCCACGAAATCGCCAAAGCCGGAATCGTTTTGGTCGGCGACTACCACGCCCTGCCTAACTCGCAGCGCTATCCAGCTTCGCTCCTACGCGATCCCGAACTTCGCCAACGCCCCGTGGTGCTGGGAGTCGAAACCATTTTCTCCCGCGACCAGCACATTCTCGACGAATGGTTCCGCGGCGAAATTGATGAAGGCGAACTGCGCCAGCGCATCCGTTTCGAACTCGACTGGGGATACGAATGGGCTCCATTTTACGAACTGCTCTCCGCCGCCCGCGACCACGGCGCCCCCATTTACGGGCTCGATTGCATGCCTCGCGAAGATCTGCGCAAAATCGGAGCTCGTGACCGCCACGCCGCCGAAAAAATTGCCGATCTCCGCCACCGCCATCCGGACGCGCTTATCGTTGTGTTGTTCGGCGAGTCGCACCTCGCGCCCCAGCATCTGCCCGCCTTGCTCCGGCGGCAGCTTCCCGCGGAACCCATGCTTACCATTCTGCAAAACGTCGATGCCCTCTACTGGCGCGCCGCCGGAGAAGCCAGCGATCACATCGAAGCCGTCCAGATCCGCAAAGACGACGGCGAAAATGTTCTCTGCGTCTTCAACGCCACACCCCTGGAAAAATACGAAAACTACCGCCTCTGCCTCGCCCGTTGGGGACGCAATGATGATGACCGCAGCCCACCCGACCTCCGCCCCACCCTCTACAACCTGATCGACGGCATGGTGCGTTTTTTAGGCATCAACCAGTACTCCTCGCACAACACCACGCAGCCCAAGCTCCTGGTTGACCTCATGCCCGAAGTCCATACGCGCAGCTCTGACGCGCTGCTGCGGCGCCTGTTATCCCGCAAGGGATTCACCGCCGAACATCGCCGATCGCTGCTCCGCCAGGTACGCGAGCGCGGCAGCGTCTACCTCACGCCCATCAACTCCGTGTATGTACGCGAGTTCCGCATGACCTCCTCCGCCGAGGACGCCACCCGCTTCCTTCATCAAGCCTGTCGCGGATTGCCGAATCTCTCAAATGGCAAGGCTTTAGCCACCGCACCGCGCGCGCCGGCAGCTCAGCCGCTGGACAAAGACGACGCATTTTACATGGCCGTCCTTGAGCACGCGCTCGCCTTTTTCGGATCGCGCATCTTGCACCCCGCGCGCCCTGCTCTCCGCGATACCGACATTGCGAATTTGTTCGAGGTGACGCGTGAAGATCTCGAACACCAGACTTCGCTGCCCTTCGCCGATGCAGTCGAAGCTCTCGACTTTCTGACCGAACACCGCGAACAAGGTTTGCTCGCCGCGCAAGTTCCAGCCTGCACCGGACGCAAGTACCAATTTGTCGCCGAGCAACTCGGATATCTCACCGGCAACGATCTCTACGACGCCTACCTCGAAGGCCGCCTGACGACCGCCGCCCTTCGCAGGCTCTTCCTGACCCATATCGAACAGCCCGGTCTAGCCCGCGAAGCCTACCTCCAGCTAAGAACGCGCCTTAGCTCCGGGCGGCGCGCATAACTTCGTCGCGTTCCAAGAGTGTGCAGGTTTTGGTTTTCTCTGTGTTCCCCTGTGTCCCCTGTGGTTAGGGGTTCTGCCCTTCTCGACGTTCTCCGCATCTCGGCGGTTCGAGGTTTTAGATTTTGCAGCCGCTGCGGTATCCTCACCTGTCCAATGCCTGACGACTCCCCACTCCAGTCCCAGACACCCGACGCGCTCATGCTCTTCGGTTTCTGGTACCGCGCGCTCCCGGCGAATAAACTCCGCAGCGGAGTGCTAGCCAAGGCGATGCTCCTCGAACAGCCACTGGTAATGGGACGCGACCAACAGGGCCGGCCCTTCACTCTGCGCGACGCCTGCCCGCACCGCGGCATGCCGCTTTCCTGCGGACACTTCGACGGCCGGCAAGTCGAATGTTCCTACCACGGCTGGAGGTTCGACGCCCACACCGGCCAATGCCAACTGATCCCCTCGCTCGTCCCCGGGCAAACGCTGAAAATCGACCGCATCTACGCTGGCAGCTATCCCTCGGAAGAGCGCGACGACTTCATCTGGGTCTTCCTTCCCGATCCCGGCCCAGCCGGCGCCGGATTCTCGAAGCCCGCACCCGCTCCGACTCCCGCCCCCGAGATTCCGAAATTCAGCGAGCATTACAAACTCGCCTATCTCACCGCCGATCTGCCCTGCTCGGTCGACCACGGCATCATCGGCCTGATGGATCCCGCACACGGTCCCTTCGTCCACCAGGCATGGTGGTGGCGCTCGCAACATTCAATTCACGAGAAGCAGAAAAACTTCGAACCCATCCCCTACGGATTCCGCATGAGCGCCCACACGCCCAGTTCCAACAGCGCGCCCTACAAGCTTCTGCGCCTCTACGCCGACGCCGATTCGATTACCACGACCATCGACTTCGTCCTGCCCAACCTGCGCTCGGAAATTATTCGTGCCGGCAAATACTGGTTCTCGAGCCTGACCACCGTCACGCCCGTCACGCGCAACCAGTGCCGCATCGACGTAGTAGCCGCCTGGAATTTGTTTCGCTGGATTCCCTTCGGCCCGCAGTTGCTGAAATTCGTCTTTGCGAAATTCGTGGAGCAGGACCGCCGCACCATGGAACTCCAGTCCGAGGGCTTGAAACACAATCCGCACCTCATGCTGATCGACGACGCAGACCGTCCGGCGAAGTGGTATTTCGGGTTGAAGAACGCCATGCTGGAAGTGAAGAAGAATGGCGGGGAGTTTCGACATCCGATGAGCGGGTCGGTGACGTTGAGGTGGAGAAGCTGAAGAAGGCAGGTCGCAGGTTTCAGTTGTTAGGTCTCAGGAAAGGCCGTACCAGTCCCGACTCCCGGGTGAATCTGCGGCAAAGAGGTTTTCCTGAACCTAACACCTAAGACCTATTCTCCCACCAGCCAGTCCATCGCCTCTTCCCGCGTCTTGAACGTTACAATCTCGCGCTGGGAAAAGCTTTCGAAGTTTTCCATGAACGCGTGCGGGACACTCTCGGTGCCAACCCACGCCGTCTTTTTCACAAACGGACGGTCAAGCGTCAGCACTTCTTTAAGCTTGGTAGCGACTGCGTGATCCACGGTTGCACCGGTGAAGTCGGCGAGCGTGACGACCGATTGGCGCGCGTGCTGCGCCACTGTGATCCGCACCTGCTCAAGGAGAAGCTGCATCTCGTGTGCGCTGGCATGCGAAAAATCGGACAGCAGAATCTGCTTGCCCTTGTGGTCAATGAAATGGATACGATCATCCATTGCGGGCCTCGAAGGTTCCCCTATGGTGGTTCCTCCGCGGTCCTCTGTGTCCCCTGGAGGAGAAAAAGTCTTAACCACAGGGGGCACAGAGGATCACTGGGGACTGCTAGTTTAAAAGCGACTCCACGACTTTGTACACCGAGTCCAGCGCCGAGTCCAGCGCCGCCGCATCTTTTCCACCCGCTTCGGCCAGGTCCGGACGCCCTCCACCTTTGCCGCCAACTTTCTGCGCCACCGCACCCACCACTTTCCCCGCCTGAATGCGGCTGGTCAAATCTTTGGTGACGCCCGCAATCAGCGAGACGTTCCCGTCTGCAGCCGAACCGACCAGCACCACGCCCGAGCCGAGTTTGTCACGCAGTTGATCGACCAGCGTCCGCAACTGCGCGCGCTCGAGATTATCCACGCGATGGGCAAGCACCTTGATGCCGCGAACTTCTTTGACTCTTTCGCTGATATTTGCCGTGCTCGACGATGCCGACTTCATCCGCACCTGATCGAGTTCGCGCACCAGGCGTTTGATTTCGGCGTCTTTCTTTTCCAGTTCCAGCTTCAAGGCCTCGGCAGGAGAGGCCGGTGTCTCTCCGGCGGAGGGTGCCCCATCCTTTCGCGTCTTTTGCGAAAGGGTGGGCCCAACAAAACTTGCCACGACGGCCTCCAGTTCGTGGTCTTTGCGGAAGTGGAGCAGCGAGCCCTCGCCGGTGACAGCCTCGATACGCCGCACTCCCGATGACACGCTCCCCTCTTTCAGAATCTTGATCAGCCCGATCTCGCCGGTCTGCGCGGTGTGCGTCCCCCCACACAGTTCGGTCGAAAAATCTCCGATCTTGATCACGCGCACCTTATCGCCGTATTTTTCGCCGAACAGGGCCATCGCGTGATAGTCGTTGATGGCCAAGTAAATTGGGACATTCTCGACGACCTCGACGCGTTCGTTGCGCAAAACCTCCTTATTGATGATGTCTTCAATGTCCTGCAGCTCTTCCTCGGCGACGCCGGTGAAGTGCGAGAAATCAAAGCGCAGATGATTGGGAGCGACGAGCGATCCCGCCTGCTTGACATGCTTGCCTAGAACTTCCCGGAGTCCGGCTTGCAGCAGATGTGTGGCCGTGTGATTGCGCATGGTGGATTCGCGAATCGCGGTGTCAACGACGGCATCGACTTTCTGCCCAACATGGAGGGCCTGCTTGGCAACAATCTGATGCGCACGGACGCCCTGGACCGGGTAGTAGCATCCAGTCACTTCGGCGACGACAGTGTTGTGATCATCGGAGTAAAGCCATCCGCGATCGCCGACTTGGCCGCCGGATTCGGCGTAGAAAGGTGTGTGGTCGAGGATGATCTCGCCGGATTCGCCGGGCTTGAGTTCTTGGGCACCCTGATTGCCCTTGATGAGAGCCAGCACTTCGCAGCTGTCGGAGCGGGTCTGACGATAGCCTTCGAAGTTGGATTTTGGGAGTTGCTGGTACGCGGGATTGGCCGCCTGCTTGGCTGCACCTTTCCAGGAGGCACGAGCCCGTTCACGCTGTTCAGCCATGGATCGGTCAAAGCCCGCCTGATCGAAGTGAATGCCCACGTCCCGAATGGCATCCTGAATGAAGTCCAACGGAAGTCCGAACGTGTCGTAAAGTTTAAACGCGTGCTCCCCGGGATAGACGTCAGAATGCTTCGATCGCAAGAGCGTAATGTCCTCGTCGAGTTCCTGCATTCCCTTGTCGACGGTGTGAGCAAAACGTTTTTCCTCTAGGTTTACGATTCCGGAAACACGACCTTCGTTTTCAGCTAGCTCCGGATAAGCGCCCTTCATCAGTTCAACGACCTTGTAAACCATCTGCCCTAGAAAGGTAGACCGAAATCCCAGCAATCGACCGTGTCGGATGGCCCGCCGGATGATCTTGCGTAGGACGTAGCCACGTCCCTCATTCGACGGCAGCACTCCATCCGCAATCAGAAAGGTCGCCGCACGGGAATGGTCGGCGATTACTCGTAGCGAGGCTGCCGATCTGGTATGAGCCTCCTTGTCGAGTTCCTTCTCAAGTGAGGTGCCTGTCAACCGCGCCGCCTCTTTGATCAGCGGCTTAAACAAATCCGTGTCGTAGTTCGAAATCACGCCTTCGAGCACCGCGGCAATCCGTTCCAACCCCATCCCCGTATCGATCGACGGCTTGGGCAGCGGATTTAGCTTGCCGCTCGGATCGCGGTCGAATTGCATGAACACAAGATTCCACAGTTCGACATACCTCCCGCAATCGCAGCTAAAGGTGCACTCTGCATGGCCCTGGTCGCTAGCCGGCACGCCCATGTCATAGTGAATCTCGCTGCACGGTCCGCAGGGACCGGTGTCGCCCATCTGCCAGAAATTATCTTTCGCGCCGAATTCGAAGATGCGATCTTTCGGCACACCTTGCCCGAGCCACAGGTCGTAAGCTTCGGCATCGCGCGGGACTCCATTTTCGCCTTTGAAGATCGTGACGTACAGCTTCCCCTTATCAATCCCAAACCACCCAGGCGAAGTGATCAGCTCCCACGCATAGGCGATGGCGTCTTTCTTGAAGTAGTCGCCGAAGGAAAAATTTCCCAGCATCTCGAAAAACGTATGGTGACGATTGGTGAAACCTACATTTTCCAGATCGTTGTGCTTGCCGCCCGCGCGCACGCATTTCTGGGAAGTCGTCGCCCGCGAGTAGCCGCGTTTTTCCAAGCCCAGGAAAACGTCCTTGAACTGGTTCATTCCGGCGTTGGTAAAGAGCAGCGTCGGATCGTTGGCCGGGACGAGCGACGACGAATGCACCTCGCGGTGTCCCTTCTGAATGAAGAAGTCCAGGAACCTGCGGCGAATTTCGTTGCCGGTGAGCATGGAAGATTAATTCTAAATGAAAGGCAAATCTTGACCACAGGGGGCACAGAGAGACACAGGGAAAGCACCGGGGAAAGCTTACGCTTCCTTCCCATTGCCTCAGCCAAATTGGTTATGCAATCCTCAGCAGGGCACTTTGGGAAGATTGCGTGCCCGGAGACATCCGATGCCTTGCAATCCAGAAATTCTGAGACACGTTCCACTCTTTGCCTTACTCGACGACGAAGAAACCGCGGTTTTGGCCGGCCAGGTTGAGGTCAAGCAGTTTGCCGCCCGTCAGCGAATTTACAAGATGGGCGAACCGGGTGGCCGCGCCTACATCGTGGTCTCGGGCATGGTGCGGGTGACGACCGTCGACGAGGACCACCAGGAAGTGGTGATCGATGAACCCTCGCACGGAGAGTTCTTTGGTTTCGCTTCCATGTTGGAAGAAACCGCTCATCAGTCGGGCGCGACCGCTCTCGAGGGGACGGTCTGCATCGAGGTGGACCGGCACGACATTGCCGTCCTGCTGCAGCGCAAGCCCATGGCCGGAATGGATATGCTGGCCGTGCTGGGACGCCAGTTTCACTCCTCGCAAAAACTGGTGCGCGTGCGCGCTGCCCGCAACCCGAACGAAGTCTTCGAGGAGAAAGAGACGTTTGGCGAGCGCGTCGCCGACCATGTCGCGAGTTTCGGCGGCTCCTGGACGTTCATCGGCTCCTTCGCAGTGGTCCTGATTGCCTATGCCTCGCTCAACGTAGGATTAGCGGCCCGCGCCTGGGACCCCTATCCTTTCATTCTGCTCAATCTGTTTCTCTCCATGCTGGCGTCGATTCAGGCGCCTGTCATCATGATGAGCCAGAACCGGCAGGATAAAAAAGACCGGTTGCGAGGCGAACTCGACTACGAAGTAAACCGCCGCGCGGAAGCCGAGATCCAAGGCCTGGCGCACAAAATCAACCTGATCGGCGACAAGATCGGGGACGTCGAGGACTTGCTCCGCAACCGGATCGAAAACTGAACGACTAGAGGATCGTGATCGCGGGATTTACTTCACTACGTCTTCGGTTTTCTCGGCGCCCTTCTTCACGCCGTGGCCGACCGCCTTGGTGCCTTTCTTTAGGCCCTTCCCGGTGTCCTTGGCAGCGGTCTTAGTGGCATCGCCGGTTTTATCGGCAGCCTTTTCTGTGGCTTCGCCGGTCTTCACGGCCGCTTTCTTGGTGGCGTGCCCCGTCTTCTTCGCGGCGGATTCAGTGGTGTCTTCGGTTTTGTCCGCGGCCTTTTCCGTGGCGTGCCCCGTCTTCACGGCGGCTTTCTTGGTTGCTTTCCCGGTATCTTTAGCCGCGTCCTTCACGTCGGTTCCGACCTGGCCATACGAGAATGCCGTCAAAGCCAGTAGGGCGGCTGCGATCGTTAAAGAGAACTTCGTTAAACAGAACTTCGTTTGCATAGTTCCTCCAGAGGAATTCAAGATTTCTTCAGTTGCAGAGTTCTATCAGAGAATGGAGACGGGCGCAACCATCCTGCGTGCTCAAGGGCAAGAACTTGGGTCCTGATTTCGCCCGAGCATTTGTTCCGAGTCGTCCTGGCTCAGTGAGAAGCCTCGGAAGCCTCGTTCTCAAGTTCGTTGAGAGTTTCTTCGTCCACGTCCCATTTTTTCAGGATCGTGAAAATGGTTTTTGATCCAAATCCGGCGCGCACCAACTGGCGGAAGATGCGCGCCGTCTGTTTCTGATCTTTGTCCTTGGGCTTCTGCAGGCGTTTGCGGCGTAGATAATCGCGGGCCAGAGTTTCCTCTTTCACCTCGTCATAGACGGAAGAAACGGCCTTCTCGATGACGTCGCCGTGCACTCCCTTGGCCTTCAGGTCGCTGACGACGCGCATGCGCCCGAATTTCTCGTTGTCACGGCGATACGACGAAAAGGCCGTCGCGTACTTGGCGTCGTTCAGATAGCCTTGGTCTTTCAGGCGAACTACAATCAGTTCCACCAGCGTTTTGCCGATTTCCGTATCGGCTTCCACCCGCTTCCGCAGCAGGCGCTTCAGTTCCGCGACCGATCGCATACGGCGCCCGAGCGCACCCAGGGCGTAGTCATAAAGCTCCGCCTCGGTGAAGAGCTTTCTGGGCCGGCCGAACGCCATGTTTACACGATAGCGCGAGGCGGTGCTTCGCGGTTAGCGTTCCTCAGCTCCAGCCTATTTTGGCGGCGCCGAACTGGGCGGCACGGCGCTGGGAAAGGACGGTGGCGGGGTCGCCACCAGCGGCATGCTCGCCGCTGGCGTGCTCGCCCCAATCGGCGCGATCAGCACCGCTTTTGCCGAGGCTGGCAACTTGTCGGCATTGGCTACCAAGAGGGCCAATTGCCACATCTGAGTTTCAGAAAGCGATTTGCTGAAACCGGGCATGCCGCTCAGGCGAATGCCGTTGAAGATCTTCCAGTAGCTTTCGCCCGGCTCATCGTCGGTCACGCCCTTTCCCTCGAATAGGAGCGGCGACCGCGGATACATTCCCGTCGCAATCGCCGTTTTCGGAGCCAGCGGCAAGCCGTGGCAAACGGCGCAGTCCTGCTTGTAAAGCTCGGCGCCAGCCAGGTAATTGGCTTCGTTCGGCTGGATCGGGACATTCTTCGGCATGTCTTTTTTAATGCGCGCATTCAAAGCCTTGTGCGCGAAAAAAGCTTCGAACGGGAAATCGGAATCGGTGGTGGCAACGGGAGCGCTGCCCCCGGCAACATACAGATAAACCCCGAAGGGCACAAGGAGGAAACCAAGTATCAGCCCGGCGATGAATTTCACTGGTTGAACCTGCCTTTCTGAATTTTCATACTTTAACACTGCGGCCCGCATCTAAACTTTAATCGGCATACTTTAACGGCATACAATGGCCTCGGCGGCGAGATTGGCCCAGATCCTCAAAAAATGGAACAACCATGCGAATTGTAAGCGCGGCGAGCGCGTTTCCCGAACATTACTATTCCCAGGAGATGTTGCTGGCTGCGCTCCAGGATTATTGGGGCGAGCAGATCGAAAACCCGCAGGTGTTGCGGCGTTTGCACCGTCACGTGGGTGTCGACGGACGATTCCTCTCCCTTCCCAAAGAAGAATATCTGAAGATGAAAACCTGGGGAGAGGCCAACCATCACTGGATTCGCACGGCCAAAGATTTGGGCGAAAAAGCGGTTACAAGCGCGCTCAGAGACGCGGGTTTGAATGGCCACAAACTGGGAGCGTTCTTTTTTGTTTCGGTGACCGGCATCAGCAGTCCATCGATTGACGCCCTGCTGATCAACCGGATGGGATTGTGCAGAAACATTCGCCGCGTTCCGATTTTCGGGCTGGGTTGTGTGGCGGGAGCGGCGGCCATTTCGCGGGCGGCCGACTATGTGCGCGCTTATCCAGATCAGGCCGCGCTGGTGCTATCGGTCGAACTCTGCTCGCTCACGCTGCAGCGCGAGGATGTCTCGATGGCCAACCTGATTTCGGCCGGACTGTTCGGAGACGGCGCCGCCGCGGTGATCGTGGCCGGCGCCGATTGCGGGCTTTCCGGCCCCAGTATCCTCGCAACCCGCTCGGTGTTTTATCCCAACACCGAAGAAATGATGGGCTGGGACGTATCGGAAAAAGGCTTTCGCATTGTTCTCTCTCGCGAAATTCCGGATCTGGTTCGAAAAAACCTGGCCCGCGATCTCGACGATTTTCTTGCCGAGCGCGGATTGACTCGAGCCGACATCGGCAACTGGGCGCTACATACCGGCGGCCCGAAGATTCTGGAGGCAACCGCCGAGGCGCTCGGTTTGAAAAATGGTGAACTCGACGTTTCCTGGCAATGCTTGCGCAGGACTGGCAACTTGTCGTCGGCGTCCGTGCTGGTGGTGCTCGAAGAAGTCATGAAGAATCGCCGCCCCGAACCCGGCACACTGGGCTTGCTGGCCGCGATGGGACCCGGGTTCTGCTCGGAATTTGTCTTGCTGAAATGGTAAGAGGGTTATTCTTGGAAAATTGAAAGCAAGAAGTCTGTCGATAAGTAAGAAGTCTGTCGATAAGAGATTCTATGCTGAGTGGTTTTAAGAATCCGGTGGATGTATTCGTAATCGGCGGCGGTCCTGCTGGGCTGGCGACGGCCATCGCGGCGCGCCGTTATGGTTTGAGCGTGGTGTTGGCAGATGGCGCGGTTCCGCCGATCGACAAGCCCTGCGGCGAGGGACTGATGCCGGACGCGGTGGAGGCTCTGCACCAGCTCGGCATCACGATTCCCGAGGGCGAAGCGTATCCGTTCCGCGGCATTCGTTTCGTGAGCGACGGCATAAGAGCCGAGGCTGCGTTCCCACGAGGAACCGCGTACGGAATCCGGCGTACCGATCTGCATCGCGTCATGTTGGATCACGCGGCGGCGTGCGGCGTTCACATGCTGTGGCAGGCGGCGGTCACCGGGCTTCATCCGGAGGGTGCGCTGGTGGCCGGAAAATTGGTGCGCTCGCGCTGGGTTGTGGGAGCGGACGGTACCAGTTCCCGCGTCCGCAGCTGGGCAAAGCTGGATCAACACAAACCGGATGGGCTCCCGAAAAAACATCTGCGCTTCGCCTTCCGGCGCCACTATCGCGTTGCGCCCTGGACCGGCTTCATGGAACTGCACTGGGGCCGTGACTGCCAGGTGTACGTCACGCCCGTCAACCGCGAAGAGGTTTGCGTGGCGCTGATCTCGTCCAGCCCGAAGTTGCGGCTGCGACTCAAAGACGGGCTGGGAGAATTCCCGGAACTCCGCGCACGCCTCGAAAATGCCGAACTCGCTTCCAGCGAACGAGGGGCGATCACCATCACCCGAAGATTGCGGCGCGTGTACCGTGGCCGGACCGTGCTGGTAGGCGACGCCTCGGGGGGAGTGGATGCCATCACCGGAGAAGGCCTTTGCCTCACCTTTCGGCAAGCCGCGCTGCTCGGCGATTGCCTGGCGAGCGGAGACCTGGCTCGCTATCAAAGAGGTCATCGAGGGCTCATCCGTCGCCCAGCACTGATGGCTCGCATGATGCTGTTTATGGCCGGACACAGCCGTCTGCGACAGCGCACCATGCGGGTATTCCAGTCGAGTCCCTGTTCCTTTGCTGGAATGTTGGCCATGCACGTCGGCGAAGGCTCCGCGCGGCATCACATCTCGAACGGAATTGCTTTGGGGTGGGAACTGCTCAAGGCTTGACACAACGCGAACCGCCGGAATCAATTGCACGGCTGAACAGACTGGGGAAAGAGTCGATGTGCACTCGATTTTGGGGGTGCGCATCGATTTGGGTGGCGCAGCCGTTCACCGCTGCGATAACTGGCTCATTTTCAGACCCGGCTTGAGCCCCTGAGGTTCGACTGCGACGAGGAAGACACTTTCCCGCAGCCTGTAAAGCCATGCCTATCCCAAGAATCTATCCAGGACAATGTATGAATCACACCCTACCTCGCCGAAGTTACTTGCTTCCGATTACTGGAAGTTACTAACCGAAGTTACCAACAATCGTCTCTAACTCCGGGTGACTTCCACCCAGCGCCGAGAGATCTGCAAACTTTTTCACTCTATGATTCCGGCAATCTGCAAGTGCTTGCTGCGACGAGGCCGACGTTGCGCGCCTATTGGCATCGCGGTTGCACTTCTATGTAGCATCCTCCCCGCCAGGAAAGTTTCGAGAGAACGAGAGCAATCGAAGTGGATTTTGTCTTTGGAGGATCGATCGTGTTATATCGCCGGTTTCTCTTGTCGCTGGTTGCAGCCCTGTCGCTCTCCACACTGGCGTTCGCCAATTCCACCACTGTCAATATGACGTTCCTCTACCCTGGTACGAACGTCTCCGGCGGTTACTACACTTATCCCTACTATTTTTCGATCAATGGCGGCAAAGCCACGCCCATGATGTGTGACTCGTTCAACAACCACATCACGGCGGGTGAGAATTGGAATGCTAACGTCCGCGGGCTGCTTTCGGGAAAGGGCTTGTTTGGCAAGGACATCAGGGACTACAAAGCGGCGGGAATCATTTTCATGGGCGTGGTGAATGGGACGATCGACGCCAAAGTCGGCAACTGGGCGGTGTGGAACCTTTTCGTCAAGGGCATCACGACCGACGCCGCGGTGCTGGCCCTCGACAGCAACGCACTATTTTTGGCGAAACACGCTCCGGCGAACGAATTTAAAGGGCTGGCGCTGTACACGGCTGTCGGCGGAACCCCGGGCCACGGACCGCAGGAATTCATGGGCTATCGAGGAACGCCACTGGCCACACCGGAACCTGGTAGCCTGATGCTGCTCTCGACCGGCCTGATCGGGATCGCAGGAATGTTGCGGCGCAATCTGGTGCGCGCCTAACTCGAGCCTGGGTATTTGCGTATTCGCAATTCAAGTTTTCCTCGTGCTTCTTTGATTGCCGCCATCAGCGAAAATCTGATGGCGGCTTTTTTCTTTGACTGCCTCGATGGCCGCAGGAACCCTGTAACTTTTCACCCCTCGCGGCATCTCATCCCTGGCCCTGCGGAATCAGGGCGATAAATCCGTAACAATTCAATAAGGAGATGTGTGTCCATGAAAAAGATGCTTGTGAAACTGATGTCCACCGTCATGTTGTTCGGCGCCCTTGCCTTGGCGCAATCGGGTGACGCCATGAAGCAGGACGAAATGAAGCATGACGACAACATGAAGCATGACGACAGCATGAAAAAAGACGACTCCATGAAGAAGGACGACATGGCGAAAGATTCCAAGAAGAAAAAGTCCAAAAAGGCAAAGAAAGACGAAATGAAGAAGAAAGACGAAATGAAGTCTGACGACAGCATGAAGCACTAAGCTTCGACGCAAGACCAACCCCGGGGCAATTTCCACCGTTCGACGTACAAATTCCGCCATGCAATCACCGCTCAGGACGGGCGCTATGCGCGCTCGCCCGGGCGAATTGGCTGACTTGCGCCGTCAAGTACGCTATCCTTGATCCTTGCCAAGGCCGGGCAACCTTCTGTTTTGGCGCCCGCCATCGCACCACACATCCCGCCCGTTTTCCGGAGGACACGATGATCGTGATCCCACTCGTCGCGGTTTTGCTGCTCGGAGCACCGCAGCAGGCCGATCCCTCGCCGCCTGGACCCAGTCAGCTCCAAGCCGGCCCTTCCGAACCCCAATGGACGCCAGAGCAACGCGAACAGATCAGGCAAAAGCAGGAACAATTCAGGCGACAGCACGAACCGATGCGCCAGAGAGCGATTCACATCAACGAACTGGCTGCGAACATCCACTCCGAGGCCGATGCCCGCGCCTACGTGGACGCGGTTGCGGAGGAACTGGCAGGCCATCGTCATATGTCCTGGACGACGCGGAGCATTCGGCATCGGGTCGCTCATGCGGAATATCAAGCGGTTACCGATTCTTCCCAGCAGATTCCCGAAGAGCGCATCGTCGATGTCTGGAATGAGTACGTCCGCGAGGTTGACGCGCCAGCGGAGACCCTGGTCACCGTCGCGGAACTGCACAACCTGCGGGATGCGATGTACACGTCGGCGAGCAAACTCGCATGGAAACCTGGGTTCGGCCAGTCCATTTGGACAATGCCGAATATTTACGCGCTCGGCGCGGATGGCAAGGTTGCAAGCGGCTGCCGGGCCCTCGAAGCTCTCAAAATCATTCACGACATGCACGACCTGTTTGGGAACGTGCGCGGCGCGAGGGAGCGGGTACAAAAAGGAGTTCTAGTTTCGGATGTAATCCAAAAGCGTGCAGAGAACCCTGCGCCGGTTGGCAAGGCCGTTCTCGCGGTCAGTGGCTTGCACGCATCGTCGGCGTTCAACTCCGTCGAGCCGTTTGCGTTCCGATATCAGCAAGAGCACGGAGAGCGCGCCTATCAGCAATTGTTGCGCAGACTGTTTGCCGAACTGTTCCCCGCGGATTGACGCGTTACTCCTGATACTCCGGCTCGCGCTTCCATCCTGAAAGCATGGAATAGAAATTTGCCCAGCCATGCAGCACAACCATGATCAGGTGTCCGGGAATAAATGCGAGGAAGCCGCACATCGCCGCGAAATGCCACACGCGAGTAAGATGAAATCCGCCGAATAGAAACGCCAACCATGAGAACTGGACGGGCTTGTAAAGGACGATCCCAGTAAGCAGCGCCAGCGCGCCGAACGCAATGGTGGAGGTGTAAGCCAGTTTTTGCAGCGGGTTGTACTGACCCGTCGCCGCGGGCTTCGGACCAAAGAAAAAATAATGCCGCGTCATCGGCCACACGCCCGGAATGTCGCGAGGCGTGAATAGCATCGTGCGGTAATGCCCGCTGACGACTTGATACGCCACATAAACCACGCCGCTGGCGGCAAAGAACCACATGAACGTGAAATGCCACTGCAAGGCCCCGCCGAGCCATCCGCCGAGCGTGAGCGACTTCGGTATATCCAGCAGAACTTTCTCTGGAATCTTCGGGCCGAAGCTGGGGAATGCACGGAAAATCCGCAGCCCACTGGCCACCAGCACGAACAGGCTGATGGCGTTCGCCCAGTGGGTAATCCGAATCGGCAAAGGATGCTCGTAGGCAGCACGGGCTAGAGGGGGCTCTTCGGTTTTCGCGATGGGCTCAGCCGGCTCCGGTCCAGCGGCAACCATATCCAGTTTCGCCACTGTCCCCTCGACCGCAGCAGACTCGGCGTCCGCGGCTCTATCGGGCGGAGGAACCGGTTGAATTTTCTCTTGTTCGTTCTCCATCAAAGTCCTCCGAACCAGCTATAGCCCTGGTCTTCCCAGTATCCGCTCTTGCCGGGTTTCAGAACATTGGTTACGCGGATGGTGTCCAAATACTTTGCCTGCTTGTATCCCAGCTTGGTCGGCATCTGCAGACGCAACGGCGCGCCGTGCCCGCGATCGAGCGGCTGCCCATACATCTCGTAACAGAGCAGCGACTGCGGATGCAGCGCGGAAGCCATGTCAATCGACTCGTAGTAATCGTCCGCGCACTCGACTTCGAGAAAGCGCGCGCCGGTGTTCGCTCCCACTAGCGTGAGGAAGTCCGAGATGCGCGCGCCGCCAAACGAGCCGACTACGTCCCAGCCTTCCACGCACACGTGGCGCGTGTTCTGGTTCAGCTTCGGCAGCGCCTGGATCTGCGCCAGCTCGTATTCTCCTGGGCG